>Ga0307477_10000270_pt1 | contig 66787 bp, 57 predicted proteins | sample atmos_gasesECM2C_FD_203316 | JGI IMG/M metagenome (GOLD analysis project Ga0307477, IMG submission 203316) | Hardwood forest soil microbial communities from Morgan-Monroe State Forest, Indiana, United States - atmos_gasesECM2C_515 | ecosystem: Environmental > Terrestrial > Soil > Temperate...
TCATGGCCTTTTCCTCACTCCCGGGAACTTCCCCATCCTGCTTCAAGGGAGTTCCGGTGAACCCGCGGGTAATGTTCACGTAACGGTTGCCAAGCAGCCCTTCGGTCACTAGACTCGCCGCGGAATCGGTCAGAATGTCGTTTTGATATCGACGGTCCACGCGCATCACCACTTCGATGTTTTTGTTCTTGTCCAGGGCCTTCCCCGGCGTCCGCGGCACCATGCGGATCGCTTCCACATTCCCGACTTCCACCCCGTCCAGCCGCACCGGCGCTCCATTCGAAAGCCCCGAGACTTCCGGCAGATACGTTTTCAATTCGTATTTCGGTCCCAGAATCCCCGGCGCCGTTACGTAAAAAATTCCCGCGCCCAGCACGAACAATCCAACCAGCACGAAAACTCCCACGCGCAACTCCGTCCAGGTAAGTTGTTTGCGATGCGCCATTTCTGCTTCCCTCCCTCGATTCAGTCAAAAACACACTACGCAAACTCAAACGAGAAATCGCTGCAAATATGGATCCTTGGAATTGGCAATCTCTTCCGGCTCGCCCTCGAAATAAACTCCGCCGTCGCGATAGACCAGGAAGCGCGTTCTGGCAACCTCCCGGGCGGTGGATGCGTTTCCGTTCCGCTCGTTGTGAACCACGCGATTGGCCTTCGCATCGTAATGAAAGTTCGCCAGCGCAAAGCCGTCCTGCAAACGGTGCGTCGCGAGCAGCGCCGTAACGCTGTACACATCGCGTAACCGCAGAATCAGGGTAATGATGGTCTGCGAGGTAACGGGATCGAGCCCGGCCGTCGGAGAATCGTACAGCACGATCTTCGGCAGGCTGATCAGCGCCCTCGCAATCGAAACCCGGCGCTTCATTCCTCCCGACAATTCCGATGGCACTTGTTCCAGGGTGTGCTCCAGTTCGACGAATCGCAACGCTTCCAGTACCCGCGGCCCAATTTCCTCTTCGGGGACGCGGTCCTCGCGCAGACGGTAGGCCACGTTGTCCGCCACCGTCATCGAATCGAAGAGTGCGCCCTCCTGAAAGACAAATCCGATCTTGCGCCGGAAGTCGAGGAGCTCCGCCTCGCCCATCCCGGAAATCTCCTGGCCCAGGACGTGGACCACGCCCGCGGAGGGAGAAAGCAGCCCGGCAGCGAGCTTCAGCGTCAACGTCTTGCCGGTGCCCGTTTCGCCCAGCAATATCATGGTTTCGCGCGGCTGCACCTGAAACGACACTCCCCGCAGGATATCTCCTTCCGAGAAGCCAAGACGAACGTCTTCGAACTGAATGGCTGGACCCGAATCGGTGGGAGCTGTGACGGCGCTGCTCATCGGATGCGCCACGATTATAGCGGTAATTCCGCCGGAGGTCGCAGCGGATATCGGAAGGAGCTGTGCTTGCTTGTCCCTCGCGCTACAAGACTTTGTCCGCCAGGAACAGCGCGACCTTCGTCAGGAAGGCATCGGCCACGATAATCAGCACTGACCCCAGGACCGCGGCCTGGGTGGTGGCTCGCCCAACGCCCTGCGTGCCCCCGCGAACGGTCAGCCCTTTGTAGCATCCGATGGTGGCGAGGATGAACCCAAAGACCACCGGCTTGGTAAAGCCCTGCATCAAGTCCGCAAAATCAAGTGCATCGATGGCGCGCCGCCAGAACTCAATCGCGCTCAGCCGTAGGGAAAAAACCGAAGCGACGCACCCTCCCATCAAACCGATGAAATCCATGATCGCCGTGAGCAGCGGGAGCATCAGCAACGAAGCCAGTACGCGCGGCACAACCAGCTTGCGGTTCGGATCCGTTCCCATCGCCCTCATGGCGTCCACCTGCTCGGTTACCAGCATGGACCCCAGCTCCGAGGCAATTCCCGTCGCACAGCGCCCCGTCACTAGCAACCCGGTGAACGCCGGCCCCAATTCGCGGACCAGGGCGATGGCGACAACATCTCCCGTCAAAGAGGTCTGCCCAAAACGGATGAATTGCGACCCCGTCTGCAACACCATGACCGCGCCGATAAAAAATCCCGCGAGCAGGATGATCGGCATGGACCCGGCCCCAATAAAATCCATCTGTTCCAATGTGTCCTGTAGATAGTGCGGGCCCACCACCATGTTTACGAGCGTGCGCCCGCAAAGCTCTGCGTAGCTCTGGACGGCCAGCACGCCGCTCTTGGCGGAATCCACCAGCAATTCAGCCGCGGAGATGTTCTTTTCTTCTTTGCCTTCGCTACCGGCAACCTGGAATGGAGTGTCTGCCACGAGTCCCTATTCGTGTTGACCTTCCGCCACAAATTTCGCGGCCCAACAGCAGCAACGAAAGCCTAACTGCGCGGCCAGAGCACGTCAAGTAAGGGATATCGGTAAGGGATATCGGCGCGTGCTGTGGGGAATGAATTTAACTGCTGGCTGGTATCCTGGAGTGTCTATGACTATACGAGTCGCACGCGTGGACCACATTCAGATCGCAGCTCCGGAGGGATGCGAGTCCAGCGCCCGCGAATTCTATGGCGCGCTCCTCGGCCTGCCCGAGATCGCGAAGCCTGAGCCTCTTCGCGCGCGTGGCGGCTGCTGGTTTCAATGCGGTCCGCAGCAATTGCACATCGGCGTCGAACGCGAATTCCGCCCCGCCAAGAAAGCGCACCCGGCGTTTGTCGCCAACGATCTCGAAGAGTTACGCCACATCCTGCTCGCGGCTGGCGTTAGGGTCACCGACGACCACTCTCTTCCCGGCACGCGTCGCTTCTTCGCCGAAGACCCCTGGGGCAACCGCCTCGAATTCGTGGCCGGCTCGCCTCCGGCAACCGGCTAACATTGTCGTGGCCGCTCGTTCGTTTCCGCGACAAAGCCGTCCCGGAATCGCACATTTTCGCTGATTCTTGTCGGCCCGCTCCGGTTGTAACTCACTCGTTTTGAAGGAGCTATCTCCACTTCATGAATCGGTTGCACGTTTGCAAGTCATTCGCGGGCTCGTCCCACGAGGTGAAGCAATGGCCAGCTTCTGGCAGGATTTGCGCTATGCCTTCCGCGCGCTTGGCAATTCCCCCTGGTTCGCCGCAGTCGCCATCGTCACTCTCGCACTTGGCATCGCTGTCAACACCTCCGTTTTCAGCGTCATCAATGGATTCATCCTGCGACCCCTGCCGGCACCGCATCCGGAGCAGCTCGCCGTCCTGGGCTTGCAGCAAGCGGGCGATCACTCCCTGCAGAAGTTCTCCTACCCCGACTTTGTGGACCTTCGCGATCAAGCGGCTTCCCTTGGCGACATCCTGGCCTACCGCATTACGCTCGCAGGCATGAGCGCTGATAACCGGGGCGATCATTGCATCATCACGCGCGTCTCCGGCAATTACTTCCAAGTCCTCGGCGTCCGGCCCGCGCTGGGCCGCCTGGTGCTGCCGACCGAAGGTCAAACTCCCGGAGCGGATCCCGTTCTCGTCCTCGGCTTCTCGTACTGGCAGAAACGATTCGCTGGCGATACAGCAGTCCTTGGCAAACACGTCGAGATCAACGGTCATGCGTTGACGATCGTCGGGGTAGCTTCGCCGGAATTCCACGGTACCTATTCGATTATTGATTCAGACCTTTACGTCCCACTGAGCGCGGACATCGCCGGAACAGAAGATTCAAAGGTCCAGGATATGTGGATGCACCGCGCCGAGCGCTCGCTCTCTCTTATGGTTCGTCTTAATCTTGGAGTAAGCCTCAAGCAATCGCAGGCTTCTCTCAATGTTATCGCTCAGCGGATCGCCGAACAGCACCCTGACGTTGACAAGGGCATCTCCGTTCTCGGCTTTCCGGAAAAACTCGCTCGTCCCGATCCTGACCCCGACAACTCTCTACCCGCCGTGGCCGCCGCTTTCATGGCCCTTGGCGCTCTCGTACTTCTTGTCGCTTGCTTCAACGTCACCAATGTGCTCCTGGTTCGTGCCACCGTGCGCCAGCGCGAAATGGCTATCCGCACGGCCCTCGGTGCAGGTCGCGTCCGGCTTGTTCGCCAGTACCTTACGGAAAGCCTGTTACTCGCTTTCCTCGGCGCCGCCGGCGGCCTGTTTCTCTCCTTTTGGGCCACTCGTTATCTGAGCACGCTTTCTCTCAGCACGGATTTGCCCCTGCGAATGGACTTCATGCCCGACATCCGCGTCTATCTCTTTGCGCTCGGAGCGGCGCTCCTGACTGGCGTGGTCGTTGGCGTTTTCCCCGCGCTTCGCGTGGCCCGCCGTGACGTCAGTTCCATCCTCCACGAAGGCGGCCGCGGCTCTTCCGATAGCCGCCATCGGCATATTGTTCGCGGCACGCTCGTCGTCGCGCAGGTGGCCGGCTCGCTGGTGTTGCTCATCGTCGCGGGACTTTTCATCCGCAGCCTGGGCAAAGCCCAGAGCAGCTATCTCGGCTTCAATCCGAGCAACGTCCTAAATTTCTCAATTGACGTCCAGCAAATTGGCTATCAGGAAGTTCAGGGCCGCGAATTCTATCGCGAACTGGAATCGCGCCTGCACGCGCTCCCCGGCGTCCTCTCCGTGGCTCAAGCCTTCACCGTGCCCATGGGCGTCATGAGCGCATCCGGTCAGGTCTCCCTCGAAGGTCATCCCGGGGAAGCCGGCCAGCAACCTCCCAGCGTGGACTACAACATGGTGTCAGCGGGTTATTTCGATACCTTGCGCATTCCCGTGCACCGTGGCCGGACGTTTACGAGTGCCGACGATGAAAAGGCCCCCGCCGTGGCCATCATTAATCAAACCATGGCCAAGCATTTCTGGTCCGATCAGGACCCTCTTGGGAAACGCTTCAGCATCAAGGGCGCTTCCGGGCCGCTCATTGAAGTTGTCGGTGTGGTTCAGGACGGCAAGTACAAAGGCATAGTCGAAGACCCGGTTCCCCACTTCTACCTGCCGTTGAGCCAGGACTACGTAGAGATGCGCACCTTTCACCTTCACACTTCCGTCCCTCCGGACAATCTCTCCGCACAGGTGCAGACGCAAATCCGCGCGCTCGCTCCCAACCTTCCTATTTCGCAATTGCAAACGATGAATGAAGCACTTCAGGGGATCAACGGGTTCATGCTCTATCGTCTCGGCGCGCAAATGACCGGCACGATGGGACTCCTGGGCCTCATTCTTGCCGTCGTGGGGGTTTACAGCGTCGCTTCCTATGCCGCTTCTCAACGCACCCATGAAATCGGCATTCGCATGGCGATCGGCGCAACGCCTCGCGATATTTTGAAATTAGTCCTGCGCCAGGGCGTCGGTTTTGTCGGGCTCGGCGTGGTTGTCGGCTTGGCCGCGGCCTTTGCCGGCACGCGTGTGCTCTCCGACCTTTTCTACGGGGTGGAGCCTACAGATCCTCTCACGTACGCCGCCGTGGCTATTCTGCTGGTCGCCGTTGCCTTGCTGGCCTGCTGGATTCCGGCGCGCCGCGCAACGCGCGTCAGCCCGCTGATCGCTCTGCGATTCGAATAGCCGCGGCCTTCTTCGGGAGCGGCTCTGCTCGCTTTACGATTCGCGCGCGCGTGCAGTCTATCCTTCCATCTACTGCTTTATTCTTTGCCGGCGTGCTCCCCGAAAAAGTCGCCTTTGTTCCACGTGGGCCGCTGCGTCTTCTGCGCCACAAAATACCCGACCAAGAAATTAAATCGCGCATACTTCGCGCCCTCCTCAAACAAAAACGACTGGTTCATGTCGTCTTGCGGGTGGTGATAAATGTTCTCCTCCCACTTTTCCTCGATCTCCTTGGCGTTGTACTTGGGATTGTGTGACATGGTCCCGGGGCCCGCGGCGATCGCCGGGACTCCCTGCTTCACAAACGAATATTGATCGCTGCGGATAAAAAACACCTGCTCCGGTTGGGTGTCCGGACTTATCACCAGATGCAGCCGTGCCGCAGCCTCGTTCAGCTCCTGGCTCAAACTCGAATGCTCCGCCCCAAAGACGATCACATCCTCCATCGGCCACAGCATCAAATCCTCATCCATGTTCACGTTGGCCACAATCGCATTCTTCTTCACCGTCGGGAAGTGCGCAAAATAATCGGATCCCAGCAGCCCCTCCTCTTCGGCCGTCACGGACACGAACAGGATCGACCGCCTCGGCCGCGGACTCATCCTGCTGAAGGCCCGGGCAATCTCGATCAGATCGGCGCTCCCGGAGCCGTTATCCAGCGCGCCGTTGTAAATATTGTCGCCATCGACCGGCACTCCGATCCCCAGGTGATCCAGGTGCGCCGTGTACACCACGTATTCCTCGCGCAGTGCCGGATCACTCCCCGGCAGCTTCGCCACGACGTTTGGACTCTGCTTGTCCTTCCAATTCGACTCGCCCTGGAACTTAAACGTCCAGGGAAGGTCGAATGACATCGGTTTCCCCGCTTTTGCTGCGGCAAATACCTCGTCCGCGCTGTGCGCGCTGCCCTCAAAAAATTCCTTCGTCGCGCCCATGCTCAGGAAAGCGCCGCCCTTCAGCTCCGGATAAACGGCGTTCGGGCGTCCCTGTAGATCCAGCCACGCAAGATTTGGAAACACCAGCGCATCCACCTGTTGCCGGAAACTGTAAATCTGTTCCAGGACCGGATCATCCAAGCCAATTATGCCTATGGCGCCATGAGCCACTGCGTTCGCCGCTTTTTTTTCTCCAGAGGAATAGTGGGCCCGCAGGGAACCTTCGAAACTCGGCGGCGCGCCAAAAATGACCGCTACTACCTTGCCTTTTGCGTCCACACCCCTGTAGTCGTCATATCTTTGTTCCGGAGCAGTCACTCCGTAGCCCACGTAGATCACAGGTGCTTCCAGCGATCTTTTCGTCAGGAGCGGGCTCCCGTGCACCAGATAATCTTTGCGATTGGCCAGCTTCCATTCCGTCCCGCCCTTCACCAGGGTCACCGTGGTCTTTTCTTCATCGGCGCGGAACTCCCGCAACGGCACGCGCTGAAAAAACGTCCCGTCGTTTCCCGCTGGCTCCAGTCCTATCTGCTCGAACTGGGCGGCCATGAACTTGGCCGCCAGTTCATGCCCTCGCGTCGCAGTCCCACGCCCTTCCAGTAAGTCATCCGCCAAAAATGCCATGTCCGCGTGAATCGCTTCGGGTCGAATGAAGGCCATGGCCTCATCTACCGCATCCTGGCTCGCCGCCGCCGCGGCAAACTTTTGTGACCCGATCACGGCACACAGGACCGCTATTGCCGCGACTGACGCACCCGCGCAGATTGGCATCGTCTTTGCCTTCATTTTTCACCCCTACTGAATGCGCCATAGCATATCTCAGCCAGGGCGCGAAGAGCAGCGGCTGGACGGAGAGCGCAGTGGCGGCTACACTGTTTGTTTTCAACGCGTCAGGCGTGCTGTTCAGTAGGGGAACGATCGCGAATGCTTCGCTTTTATACGGCTGGTGAATCGCACGGACAGGCGCTACTCGCCTTCATTTCGGGCCTGCCCGCGCAACTCCCCGTTGATATTGATTTCATCAATCACGAATTGCGCCGCCGCCAGCTCGGCTACGGCCGCGGCGGCCGCCAGAAAATCGAGAAGGACCATGCGGAGATTTTCGCCGGTGTGCGCCACGGCAAGACCATTGGCGCGCCTATCGCTTTGCGCATTGAGAATCGCGATTGGGCCAATTGGGAAAAAATTCTCCCCGTACATGCCTCCCCGCAGTCGCCGGGAGAAGAAAGGAAACTTGTTGCGCCGCGCCCCGGCCACGCGGACCTTGCGGGTTCCCAGAAATTCGACTATCACGATGCGCGCTACATCCTCGAACGCGCTTCCGCCCGCGAAACCGCCGCGCGCGTGGCGGTGGGCGCCTTCGCAAAATTACTGCTCCGCGAATTAGGAACGGAAATCGCCAGCCACACGATTCAAGTCGGCCACGTGCGTCTGGATCACCCCGCAACCTGGAAAAAGATTCATGCTGCCAGCGCCGACCTCGATTCGCCACTGCGCTGTATTGACGCGGCCCTTCAGGAAATAATGAAAGCCGAGGTGGACACGGCCCACAAAGCGGGCGACACCGTTGGAGGCATTTTCGAAGTTGTTGCCCACAACGTTCCCGTGGGGCTCGGCAGCCATGCGCAGTGGGATGAAAAGCTCGACGGCAGGCTCGCGCAAGCCATGATGAGCATCCAGGCGGTGAAAGCCGTGGAGATTGGCGCGGGCGTGACGGCCGCCGGCTCGTTCGGCAGCGAAGTCCAGGACGAGATCTTCTACGAGAAATCGGCGCGGCGGTTCCGCCGTACCACCAATCGTGCCGGCGGTCTCGAAGGCGGCATCACCAACGGAGAAGATGTGGTCGTGCGCGGCTACTTGAAGCCTATTTCCACGCTGCGTCAGCCGCTCCATACCGCGGACATGGTCACCAAGGAACCGGTGCAGGCCGCCTACGAGCGCTCCGACTGGTGTGTCGTCCCCGCGGGCGCTGTTGCCGGCGAAGCGATGGTCGCACTTGTGCTAGCCGATGCTTTTCTGCAAAAATTTGGAGGAGACTCTCTCGCCGAGATGCGGCGGAATTTCGAAAACTATGCCCGACAAATCGACGAGTTCTAAATCCTCGGCCGTGGAGCGGCCGCAGGATGAAACGAAGGTCGCCGCGCCTGAGAAACCGGCAGCCGCATTGAAGATTTATCCAATCGTCAAGTATGGCGATCCCATCCTCGAAAAACCCGGCGTCCCGGTGAAAAAATTCGACGCCGCGCTCGAAAAACTCGTCGACGATATGTTCGCTTCCATGTATGCGGCACAAGGCGTGGGTCTGGCCGCCCCGCAAATCGGATTGAGTCTCCGCCTCACCGTTATTGACGTCACTGCCGGAAAAAATCCCGAAGCCAAAATCGTGCTCGCCAATCCCGAAATTATCCACGCTGAAGGCGAAGTCCGGGAGGAAGAGGGCTGCCTCTCAATTCCGGGATTCCGCGGCTACGTCGTTCGCCCGCAGTTCGTCACCGTAAGAGCGCAGAACGCCAAGGGCGAATCCTTCGAAATTCGCGGCGAGAATCTTCTTGCTCGCGCCTTCTGCCACGAGATCGATCACCTCAATGGCGTCCTTTTCATCCAGCACCTCGGCATGTTGAAGCGCGACCTCATCAAACGCAAAATTAAAAAACTCAGGAAACAAGGCGAGTGGTAAGAGGCACCGCCGGCCGCTTCTCGGCCGCAGAGGAGTAAAATTGCGAATCCTTTTCTGCGGCACGCCTCAATTCGCCGTTCCCGCACTTAAACATCTTCTCGCGCAAACCGACTTCGAAATCATCTCTGTCATCACCCAGCCGGACCGTCCTCGCGGACGCGGCAACGAAGTCTCCTTTTCTCCCGTGAAGGAAACGGCTCTCGCCGCAAACATCCCCGTGCATCAGCCGGAGAAAATCCGCGCTCCGGGGGCACAGGATCTCTTGCAAAAACTCTCCCCCGACTGCATCGTCATCATCGCCTACGGCCAAATTATCCCTGCGCGATTGCTCACGATTCCCAAGTTCGGGTGGATCAATCTGCACGCCTCTCTGCTCCCGAAGTACCGCGGCGCCGCCCCCATCAACTGGGCCATCGTCAATGGCGAGACAAGAACCGGCGCCACCACCATGCGCATTGATGCGGGCATGGATACGGGCGATATGCTGCTGCAGCGTGAACTCGAAATCGGTCCGGCGGAAACCGCACCCGAGCTCGCACGGCGATTATCTGAAGCGGGTGCCCCCTTGATGGTGGAAACGTTGCGTGGCCTCGCGGCAGGAGCAATCGCCCCCCGACCGCAGGACCATTCGAAAGTCACGCTCGCCCCAATCCTGAAAAAGGAAGATGGCCATATCGCCTGGACCCGCACCGCCCAGGAAATCTACAACCGCATGCGCGGTTTCACGCCGTGGCCCGGCGCGTACATCACGTTTCGCGGACAAACTTGCCACCTCTGGGGCGTGCCGGTGTTTAAAGAAGCAGGCACCGGTCTATCGTTTCACGCGGCTGGCGCTGTGCCCGGCACATTGTTCGTCGAAGGAAAAAATGTTCTGGTTTCCTGCGGAGGCACAACCTTTTTGCGTATCATCACCGTCAAACGGGAAGGGCGCAAAGAAGTCTCCGCGCCTGAATTCGCCAATGGAGCAAGATTGAAGAACGGTGAACGCTTTGATGACGCCTGATTTACGACGCACCCTGCAGCTGTCGAGTTCAATCTACCAAATCGTGGGAACCGCGTTTGATCGGCGAACCTCCCGGTATTCCGTCAACATCCCACGGCGCTCTAGTAAGCTTGTGAACACCTCGCCAACACCCTATTTGCGCGCATCCATTCACTCAGGCATACTCGCCTTCTGCGCGCTTCGCTTGGATTTGGACACTCTTTGATGAACCGTGTTACCGGGAGCTCACTTTTCATGATCATTTCTACAGCCGTTCGAAGGCGCGAAAACATGCGTTTTCGCGCCACGGAATTCCTGCGCGTCGCCGCCTGTTGCGCCCTCGCCGCGCAGTTGGCCTGGGCGCCATTTGCCGCCGCCGGTGGTAACAAGCTTGTCCCCTCGGCCCCAGTCAGCGCGCCGAACGACCCGGTCCTCAAAGCTATGCAGGCAGAGCTTTCGCGCGCCACCGCGGAACTCGCCAAGAGCGAGCAGCCGCCGTACTACCTGAGCTACACCGTTTACGACCAGGAGTATGTCGTCCTCGTTGGCGCCTACGGCAGTCTCCTCACCGACGCCGCCGGGCAGCGCCGGCAAGCGGACGTCCACATGCGCGTGGGCACACCCGACCTTGATAACACGCATGGACAGAGCCGTCCCAGCGGCGTCACCTCCGGCACCCTTCCCTTCGGTAACGATCAGGACGCCATCGCCCGCGTTTTGTGGGAACTCACCGACCGCGAATACAAACGCGCCGTGCCCTCACTCATGAACGTAAGAACAAACACCGCCGTGCGCGCAGAGGAAGAAGACAAGTCCCCGGACTTTTCGAAAGAGAAACCGCAAACGCGCATCGGTGAAGCGGCCACACCTTCTTCGTTCGACCGCGCGGCCTGGGAAAATGAAATCAAGCGCCTCTCCGGCGTCTTTCGAAAGTATCCCCAAGTGTATTTCGCTTCCGTCATGATGCAGGTGCAAAACACCAACTCGCGCATGGTTTCCAGTGAAGGCAGCGCGATCGTGAGTCCCAACACCTCCACGCGTTTGATCATGGAAGCGCAAACGCGCGCCGAAGACGGCATGGATCTCCTGCGCGTAGAAACCTTCCAGGCGCCCTCCGCCAGCGGTTTGCCGAGCGAAGCGGAATTGACTTCGAAAATCGAAAAAATGGCCACGGACTTGAGCGCCTTGCGCAAGGCCCCGGTGGCGGAGCCGTATGACGGCCCCGCTCTCCTAAGCGGGCGCGCCGCCGCCGTTTTTTTTCACGAGGTTCTGGGCCACCGGCTCGAAGGCCACCGCCAGCGCGATGAAGAAGAAGGACAAACCTTTACGAAAAAAGTCGGCCAGGATGTGCTGCCAAGATTTCTGAGCGTGATCGACGACCCGACCACGCACGAACTCGGCGGCGTGAAGCTCGCCGGCTCCTACGATTTCGATAGCGAGGGCTCCCCGGCACAGCGCGTGGAAATGATCGAAAACGGCGTGCTGAAAAATTTCCTGATGTCCCGGATGCCCATCAAAAATTTCGGCGAGTCCAACGGCCACGGCCGCAACCAGCCAGGATTGATGCCCACGGGACGCCAGGGCAACCTGATCGTAACGTCCACGCAAACGGTGCCGGAAGCGCAGTTGCGGCAAAAACTGATCGATGAAGCGAAGAAGCAGGGCAAGCCCTACGGTTTGTACTTCGACGACATCCAGGGCGGCTTCACTCTGACCACGCGTTCGCTGCCGCAAGCCTTTCAAGTGCTGCCCGTAATTGTCTACAAGGTTTACGCCGACGGCCGCCCCGATGAACTCGTCCGCGGCGTGGACATCGTGGGAACGCCGCTCGCGGCATTGACGCGCATTCTCACCACCGGCGACCAGCAGCACGTTTTCAACGGCGTGTGCGGCGCGGAAAGCGGGCAGGTTCCCGTTTCGGCCGTCGCGCCCGCGATGCTCTTCTCCGAAATGGAAGTCCAGAAGCGCGCGCACGAGCATGAACGCCCGCCGCTGCTGCCTCCTCCCGGATTTGAAGATAGCGGCGCCGGAAAAGATGCGCAAATGAAGGCGGAGGTGAAGCCGTGAAGACTTTTCGCGCGTTAACCGCTTGGCGGTTGCAATGGACAGGACTTCTTGTAACGGCATTTTTCACACTAGGCGCACTTCCGGTTCGTGGCGAGTCCGACCCGGCCAAGCCCGCACTGGATGCAGCGATGATCGCCGCGCACGCCGCAGCGAAGGGCGACGGTCTGCTCGAAGCGCTCCTGACCGAACTGGATCGCTCTAAGGCGCAACTCAAAATGGACAAGGTGCAAGCGCCGTATTACATCGAGTATCGCGTGAGCGACGTCGATGATTTCGGCGCCGAAGCCACGTTTGGCGCGCTGCGCGAAAACCAGCGCGTGCACATCCGCGTGCTTCGCGTCGTCGTGCGCATTGGCGACAACAAGCAGGACAGCTACTTCGGCCGCGGCCAGGGGGAAAGCAACATCCTCCCGCTTGACAACGACCCCATCGCCCTCCGCCACCAAATTTGGCTGGCCACCGACGACGCCTACAAGGCCGCGGGCGAAGCCCTCGCGGAAAAACAAGCCGCACTAAAGCAATTCAGCGCGGACCCCAATCCCGTGGACGACTTCGCAAAGGCCCCGCCGGTGATTGCCGTCGAGCCCCCCGTATCGCTGAAAGTGGATGAGGCCGCCTGGAAAAAAACGCTCGAAGATGTGACCGGTTTGTACAAGCAGTATCCCGACGTGCAGTCGGTGACGGCGTCCGCGCGCTTCACCGCCGTCAACGATTACCTGGTGAACTCCGAGGGCACCGTCACGCGCGGAGGAAAAACGACCTACAGCGTGCAACTGGGCAGCTCAGCGCAGGCGGCGGACGGAATGCGTCTTGGGCGAACCCCGGCTTTCATGGTCGCGCGGCTGGAGGAGCTGCCGACGCATGATGCCTTGATGAGCGACGCGAAAAGAATGCTGGACACGGTCGTGGCCCTGCGGCAAGCGCCGATCGTCGAGGAGGAATATCGCGGGCCGGTGCTCTTCGCCGCGGATGCGGCGGACGATGTGGTGGCTACGCTCATCGGTCAGAACGTGGTCGGACGAAAGCCGCAGCTCGGCAAACCCAACCGCACGACGGGAGCGTTTGCCACCAGCTATAAAGCACGTGTGCTGCCGCCGTTCCTGACGATTGTGGACGATCCCACGCTGAAAGACTTTCAGGGCAAGAGCCTGGTCGGAAATTACGCGGTGGACAGCGAAGGCGTGAAGGCACAGTCCGTGGACGTCGTCGAGAATGGCGTGCTGACGAACTACGTTCTGGGCCGCCAGCCGATTCGGGACTTCCCTGCCTCGAATGGCCACGGCCGCGCCGCTCCGGGCTCGTTTCCCGGTCCAAGCCTGGGCGTGCTGCTGGTGAAAAGTTCCGAAGCGCAAGAGCCCGACGCGTTGAAGCAAAAAGTCATGCAGATGGTGACCGACCAGGGCCGCCCGTACGGCTATCGCGTCGAGACGCTGGGGCCGGGCAATGCTCCACGGCTGCTCTATCGCGTGTATGCCAAGGACGGCCACGAAGAGCTGGTGCGCGGCGCGGTCTTCAGTGAACTCGACATTCGCGCCTTGCGCAGCGATCTGATCGCCGTGGGCAACGATCCACTGGTGAGCAACCGCTCCGGCGGCGCGCCCACCACGATTATCAGCCCATCGCTCCTCTTCGACGAACTGGAAGTGAAGCGCGCCGACACAAGCAAAGACAAGTTGCCCGACTATCCGCCGCCACCGCTGAAGAAGTAATTCATTCCCGATGACGCGTGACTCGCGACCTAAACGAGGTCGCGGCAGACGCCAACGCCAACGCTAAATCGTCTCAGGATTAATCCCCTGCGTCATCCTGGGCCCCGCGCCCTTGCACCCATAGGCGCAATGTCAATTCACCGTCAGTGGGATGGCGACACTTGCGTCGGCATTGGCATTCGACCCAGTGCTGCTGTTGCTTTCCGTGAACGCGTAAACCGTCACCGTGTAGGAACCCGGAGTTGTGCCGTTACCCGGAGGCGGTGTCACCGCGCTGCCGCCGCCACCGCAACCCGCGATCACGGCCCCTGCGAGAATCAATCCTGCAGCCACCGGTATGGCGTACCGCCCCGGGCGGCTTCGCATGCGCCTGGTAAGCGCCACGACTGCCAACAAGAGAAACCCCGCGCTGACAGTAGGCAGCCAGAAACGCATCTCAGGAACAAACAAGAAAGGCGGCGCGATCGAGTTTGCCGTCGTCGTTACAATCACCTTGACGTTCTCCGCCGCGCTGGAGTTAACGACGTACGTGTTGAGCGGGTCCGTCGTGCTAACCGCACAGCTCGCCTTCGGCGCATCGGTGCTGCAAGAAAAATAGACATAGCCGGTACCAGCCGTGAGCCCAGGCGCAAACGTACTGCTGTTGCCCGTCGTCGCCCCAGCTTTCACGGTGATCGAAGGAGGATTCCCAAGCGTTGGTTTGGGCACAGCCGCCGCAGGTTGATACCGACGGACGTAATCCGCCATCAGCGGCTGCGGGTTGACCAGGCTGGCGGTCGACCCGCCCAAGGTGCCGCCGATTGCAACATTCATGAGCAGAAAAATCTGCGCGTTAAACGGCCAGCTATCCCCGGAGGAAAGGTCGTTGGTGGTTTTGATCAGGAAAGGGCTCGCTGGAGTGTCTACATAGAACTGCATCATGTTTGCGGACCAAATCACTCCGTAGATATGGAACGCTGTGTTTGCTTGCTGGCCGGCGGGGAAAGCGAAGGATCCTCCGGTTCCTGAACCCCCGGTCAGGGCTGTGTGAATCGTGGTCTTGTTGCCTCCGGGGCCTGGCCCGTTAAGGACTTGAGGAGACCAATTCTCCATAAAATCCGCTTCGCCGCAGCTAGGCCAAGGAGTTCCGTTCCTGATGCTAGTGCCAAGGGACCAAAAGGCGGGCCAAAGACCCGGATTCGTTGTGTCGGGCAATTGCAGGCTGGCTTCGATCCGACCGTACTGAAAGTTCATCATGCTTTCCATACGCGTCGAGATCCACGTGCCCCCATTGTTGATCGGCTGAATCACAAGATGCCCGCTGCCATCGAGATACACCGTATTGTTCGTACTGCTCAACATCGTGGGACACTGAGTCGCGTTGCCCGCGTAACCCGCAGGCCCGCAGTAAACCTCCACCTCGTTGTTGCCCCACCCGTTGTTGTTTCCGAGGTCAAATTTCCAGACCGAAGTGTCGGGCGAACTGACTGCAGCGGCGTTAAATTCCTGGCACCATTGCGGTGCCCACGTCACCGTCCCCGTCGTGCTAGGGGAAACGCCCGTGCAGCCTTGCGCGCTGGCTCGCCCCGCCCCTGCCAGGAACAAAACCAAGACCGCGACAAGGTATCTCCAACGACTGAGCAATCTCCAATTCGTCCAGATATTCATCGCTCCCCTCATCTTTCGTGGAATATCGATCCCGCACCGGCATACCTGCAGACTGACATTATTAAATATGAATAAGCGCAGAAAATCAGCGAAGCTTTCAGCGACTTGTCCTGTCAGTTCACGTGCATGGCCGCGCCTCAACTTAGAAAAACAACTTCGAGTCGTCCACTCGCACGGGACGCGATCACCCTTATCCGCGTAAAGCAAATCAACTTATCGGGCGGAGATGCAATCTACGCCTCTGCTATTATATTCGGCAGTTCCGATGAAAACTCCGAAGCGCAAAAAAGAGTGGTTCGACGACTCGTTCTGGCGTGAGCTTTACCCCTTCATGTTTCCAGAGAAGCGCATCGCCGATGCGGACGAGCAAATCGCCGACGCGCCAGGATGTTCCCCCACCGTCAGGTCTCAAGACGACACTCGAGTATCAACTTGCCAACGACTTTCTTAATTTCATCACCAATGAGAAGCTCGCCGAGGAGCTGCGCAAGCGGTTCGAGGGTTATATCGGCAAGCCGAAAGGCGAGCCGGTGATTCGCTAAGAGTCTATCAAAGAAGGAGAAGGGAGGATTGATGTCTAAGGTGTTGTTGGTCCCGAGAGCGCGGCGGACAAGTGAAATCGATCCAAAACCACACGTGCTCGGTCAACCGCGTTTCTTGTTTTCGATCTGTGCGACTCGCGCCTTCACCATCTTCTTGACCAGTGCGGCCGGCAGTGGCGTGTCTGTGGGAAAGTGGATGGTCCCCTTGGAGGTGTAGAAGCTCTTTAGTTCGTTCTTAAATGTTTCGATCACCGCGGCTGTGGGGAACAAACTGCAGTGGTCGGAAAACGCGGCGAACCACACCAGCACTCGCTTGTACTTGAACGCCGGAATCCCATAGCTGATGGCTTCGGTAGCCTCGGGTGGCGCAGCGGAGCGGATCGCCGCGCGAATCTTTTCCAAGGTGCTACGCGCGGGCTCCGGAATGCGAGCAAGGTATTCGTCCGCATTTTTCGGAGCGCCCCTCGCTTTCGCCGCAGAGCGGCGGCTGCCGGATTTCGCTTTCTTCATGCGGGCGATGCTACAAGAACATCCAGTTCAAGTCCATGCTGGAGAATATCGCGAACGGGAGAAGCGCGGCGAGGTAGTCAAACACCTTGGATGTCGGCGGCGGTGTGGGTAGAAGTTCTAGAGATTGGGGCAATGGGGCATTCGGGCTGTAACTGGGGCTGGCGCGGGCGCGTCTCATAAACTAGGAGAAACGATATGAGAGCCTTTCTTGTATTGTTGATTCTGGGAGTGAGCTCCTCGCTCGCGCAGGCGCAAGGCGACCTCGGTGCGCAGATTGCACAACAAGCAGCGATGGAAGCCCAGCAGCAAGCTTTCATGCAATCTCAGCAGGCAGCGCAAGAGGCGATGGATCACGCTAGGCAGGCCAACCAACAGAATATGCAGGCAATGGATCAGCAGATGCAAGCCGCGGCGTACCCGGGCCCCGCGACCACCTATGTCGCGAAACCAAGCTTTTCCGTAAAGCCCGGCACGTATACCACGCCGCAAACGGTGAAAATCAAGGAGTCCACGCGCGGATCCATCATCTATTACACGACGGATGGCTGGACACCAACTCCAGACTCCATGCGCTACAGCGGGCCAATTACCATGGATGGAACAACAAAACTCCAGGCGATCGCGATCGGGCCGTATGGCGTACGCAGCAGAGTGGCCACCGCGCAGTACACGCTGATTTTGAGTCCAAAAATTGCGTCGACGGCTGCGGCAAATGATGCATCCGCCACTCTGAGCAATTCCGCGGCGGACTATGCGGCAGCGCCTGGGCCGATCGTCCCCAGGTCGGCGCCACCGGGTCAAATCATTTTGCGTGGGGGCACGCCCGTGCCGCTGGTGTTTGCGGTGGACGTGAATTCCAAAACGACGGATGTGGGTGACAAAATTCCGCTGACGCTGGCCGAGGACCTGAAAGACGGAGAAACGGTGCTCGTTAAAAAAGAGCGCCGGCGTTCGCCATTGTTACCGAAGCGGACGGATCGCGAGGAGGCGGAGTGCCCGGCGAAATCGCCTTTGCGGTGGACTCGCTGAATGTGAACGGGACACTGGTCAAGCTGGGTGGTTCAGCGTTCAAAGAGGGGCAGGACAAGGCAGGATCCGCGATCGCCCTGGCGGTCGCGTTCCCCCTGGCGGGCTTGCTGAAACACGGCGAGCAAGCGGAAATCAAAAAGGGCACGCCCTTTACCGCGCTCGTGGACGCCGACGTGATCCTCAACGCCACGAAATAGGTTGGCGCACTGAATCAGGATCTTCGGATTCCACACGTTGCGCGAGCATGAGTTCCGTTCTGGATGTAACCCCTGCGCAAGAAATCGTTGACGAATCGGCGCCGGCATTTGAGACTTTAGCCGAGCCGGGAGAGAGCGGCCCGCCTCAGAAGGCGGCCGCTACAAGAGACTATGACACTGCGGGAAAGACTGGAATGGCTGAGCAGGATGATTTTTCTGGTGTTCATCCTGGCGTCGGCTGCATTTTTGAGTGCGATCACCGCGATGCGCATTGCGATTCACGGGCGCGAAGTGACCATGCCGAACTTGGTGGGCAAAAACGTTTCCGAGGCGAGCCAGATGCTGCAATCGCGTGGGCTGATGCTGCGGGTGGCGGACCGCGTGTACAACGAATTGCCGATCAACGTGGTGGTGCGGCAAACGCCGCCGGCGGGATTGCTGATGAAGGTGTCGCAGCAGGCGCACGTGGTGCTGAGCCTGGGGCAGCGGCAATTGCAGATTCCGCTGCTGGAGGGGAATTCGCTGCGCGCGTCGCGGATTGAATTATTGCGCATGGGATTGCAGGTCGGCGAAGTCACGGGAGTGACGATGGCGAACGTGCCCGCGGACGCTGTGGTGATTCAGAATCCGAAGCCGGGCGTGGGAGCGGCGACGCCGCGCGTGGATGTGCTGGTGTCGGAAGGACCGCGGGAGACGGCGTACGTAATGCCGCACCTGATTGGATTGAATGAAGTTGACGCGCAGCGGAAGCTGGACGTGGCGCAACTGCGCCGGAAAGTAAATTACGTAACGGCGCCGCAGTGGCCGCACGCGGCGGTGATTGATCAATCGCCGATGGGCGGTGCGCGGATTCCTGCTTCCTCAACGATCGAATTAACTGTCGCGAATTGAAGAATTCCGCGCCGTTCGCGCAACAGCAGTGCCGCAACTTCCCTGCCCCGCTGAATGCGTTTGCGCCTCAGCCTTTGCTGGCGAGGCGGTGCATGGCAAAAAAACTGAGAAGCAACGTCACGCCAGTTAGAACAGCAATGTGAATGATCGCGCTGCCCTGGCTTGGCACGCCGACAACACGGAAAAAAAGTTGCTGCAGATGATACGTCGGCCATACAGGCGCGATGGCGCGGAGAAACTTCGGAAGTGGATAGAACAGGCCGGAAGCGTGCATCATCAGTTGATAGATGATGTTCACAAAGGCCGGCGCACTGCGGCTGGTGGCGCGTACCCCGATAAAAAGACCGATGGCGCAAAACGGCAGCGCTCCGAAAATGCCGACCGCAGCCAGAGCGAAAAACTGAGCAAAGCTAAAGTGCAAATGGCCGAGCGGCATGACCGCGAACATGGTGGCCATGACGATGGCGGCGAACATCACGGCCATCAGCAATTTTGCAACTAGATAGGCTGGTGGGGGCATCGGCAGAGCGCGCTTGAGCGTGAGCAGGCCGTGCTCGCGCTCGTTGGCGACGAGCATGCCGAAGCCGAAGATTCCCGGGCCCATCACGCCAAACAAAGCAAACGCGGCAAACATAAATAACCCGGCGTTCAAATCGTTGCGGATGGCGGCGCCGAAAATCGCGACGGCGAAGAGCAGATAGAGCAAGACCGGAAGGCCGAGAAATGGAATCGCGAAAGCAGGAGTACGAAACATGCGCAGAGTTTCGTACTTGGCTTCGGTAAAATAGGCGCGCAGCAAGCGCTTTGTGGGCATCACCGCACTGTCTGCTAGTTGGTTGGGGAGCTGGGCGGAAATTGCGCTCATACTTTGTTCTCCTGTGTGAGTTCTACGAAGGCTTCGGCGAGGCCGGCGCTGCGGACTTCGACTTCGCGCAGATTCTGATCGGCGGCGAGCAGCCGGCGCAAGACGGATTCCGCATTGTTCACGGTGATGAGCAGGCGCTGTTTGACCGCGGTGGCGTTTTCCACCTCCGGCCACGCGGCGACTTCTTCGACGGTGAGCGTGGTCGAACAATTGATGCGCTTGCGGACGACAAGCGAGCGGATTTCGTTGACGGTGCCGGAGGCGAGCACACGGCCTTTGGCAAGAACGGCGACGCGATCAGCCAGCGCTTCCGCCTCTTCGAGATAGTGCGTGGTGAGAACGATGGAGGCGCCGTTGTTGACGAGCTTGCGGAGCGTGACCCACAGGAGTTCGCGTGCCTGAACGTCGAGGCCGACGGTGGGCTCGTCGAGGAAAAGTAATTTCGGCTGACCGACGATGGCCATGGCGAACTGCACCTGGCGCTTCTGTCCGCCGGAAAGCTTTCCGTAGGGGCGGTCGGCAAGGGCTGTCGTGTGGGTGAGTTCCATGGCGGCTTCCGGCGTGAGCGGGACCGGGTAGTAGCTGGCGACGAGATCGATTTGTTCGCGGACGCGAAGCTCTGGCGCGAGGGCCGCTTCCTGCATCATCACGCCGATTTGACGGCGCGTTTCGACGAGTTGCGGAGACTTGCCGAAGAGGCGGGCCGTACCTGCGTCCGGCTGCTGGAGTCCGAGAAGCAGAGAGATGGCGGTGGTTTTTCCCGCGCCATTGGGACCGAGGACGGCGAAAAGTTCGCCAGGGCGCACTTGCAGATCGAGGCCGTCGAGGGCAACGATACTGCCAAATTTCTTTTTTGCTCCGGAGAGATCTGCCAGATATGCGTTGTCCATAATGAGCCTCCCAATTTGTTTGCGTTTTCACGCGCGCGAAAATGCCGTTTGTTCCTGACGGAGTCGTGAGCGCCGAAGAACCTCCAGGCTGCCGAGGAGACAAGCAAAGCCTGTATTGGCCGTGCCAAATGTCAAGAGATCGCGGACCAAAGCGGCCACGGCCTGAGAATTCGTCAGAAGATCGAAGAGAAAGAGCAACGTATGAGTCATGGTCATTTCCCCTGCGACGGTGAAACGGTCGATGAGGCCGCGCCAGTCTTGCCGCGCAACATCCTTCGCAAGTGCGGCAAGCAATACCATGCGTAGATGGGCACACTTATTCCGGCCCAAATCCAAAGCCACGGTCCCAGCACGCCCCACAGGAGGGTGCCGTTGACGGACTCTGCCAACTTATCGTATTGCCCGGTGCTCGGGAATGGGTCGGCAACGACAACCAACGTGCGGCTCTTAAAAACAAGAAAATAGAGAACGAGTGTGCCGGCCGCGTTGATGAGCAATCGCATGAATGGCACGAGCCAAGTCCAATGGGGGCGAAAGATGCTGATGACGCGTTGCGCCACGGAGGCCAGCAGGACCAGAAGCAAGGGAACGTAGAATCTGTGCCACGTGGGAGCGAGCTGTAGATGCGCGGCGGCCGAGCCTAAGAGTAGAAACGGAACAAATGGCACTGCCAGCCACCACAGAAGAACGGGCCCCCAAAGAATCAGTCCGGCGATGGAATATCCCCGGGGGACTGGGATCATCGGCGATATTTCAGCGGGCGGGTAATACCAGGGCTGCGGATACTTGCGGCGAACCAAGTTGAGACCAACAAAGACCAGGGTCAGGACAACGATTTGGATCAAGACCGGGAAGACAAATACGTTCAGCGTAAGTGGTGCATGCATGATGAGAAAAACAATCGCGACACATGCAACGGTGATCACCAGATTCACGCTCAACATGATCAGGTACATCGGAAACAGTTCGGGGCCGATCAGCTCCCAGCCGATGGTCAGGCTGGGAGAATCCTGGCGGTAACGGCGCGCAACGGTCATGGGGTCGCCGTGCTGCCTGAGGAAGGCGGCGATTTCCTCGTCGGCTAGCGGGCGGCCAGCAGCGGTTTCCTTTTCTTCGAGCTGCGAGCGGAGGTCGTCGGAAAGCTCCTTGATGATGTCGCTGCTCTGCGCTCTGGGCAGATAGCGCTTCACTGCTCTTAGGTAGCTGTCGAGGATTTCCATAACGCTCCTAAAGAATTCCGTTCAGGGATGTGTTGATGCCCTGCCACTCGGCGAGCAGCGGCTTCAAGATGGCTTTGCCTTCCGCGGAGAGGCGGTAGAAACGCTTATTGCGCTTGTCTTCCTCGCGCCATTCGCTGACCAAAAGGCCCTGGGTCTCGAGGCGGCGCAAAAGCGGATACAGAGTGCCTTCATCTATAGGCATGCCGTGATCGGCCAGAGATTTGCGGAGGGTGTAGCCGTACTGCTCGGTGCGGAGCATGACGAGGACGGCAAGGATGAGAGAGCCGCGGCGGAGTTCGAGGCGAAGGTTTTCGAAGAGCGCGTGGTTTTCGTTACCGGGCGTCATATAGTGTACGGCATACACTGTACGCCACACAGTCTAATTTGTCAAGTACTTTTTTCAGGGTGCCGGACGGATTCGATTGCGCACTAATTCGGTGCCGGTGGGGAGACCTTAAGGCGGAGAGAATTCGCTTAGGAAAACGCGACTACTGCGCGGGTGCTTTCTTGTGCATGGTGGTGCAGAGAGCGAGGGCGGTGTTGGGGTCCACGGCGCTATCGCCTTCGTCAATCAGCTGGATGATTCCGCGCTTGTCGATGACGATGTTGGCGCGCAGGGCCCACTGATAGTTGTCGTTCTCGATGTTGTAGGTTTTCAGGATGCCGTAGGATCGCAGCATTTTGTGATTCATGTCACTGAGGAGGGGAAAGCGGATACCGCCCTCCCTGGCAAAGGCCGAGTTGGCTGCCGGACTGTCGAGGCTAATACCGAACACCTCTGTGTCATCGGTATCGATCTTTCCGCTGTCGATGCCCGCCTGGACAGCCTGGAGTTGCTTGGTACATCCTTCGGAAAAGGCGAGGACGTAGACGGCCAAGAAAACGTTTTTCTTGCCGCGGAAATCGCTGAGCTTCACGGTCTGCCATTCGTCGCTGAGCAGAGTGAAATCGGGAGCGGGGTCGCCGACTTTCAGCGTCATTTTGGCCATTTGGGATTTCTGCAGCTGCCGCGCGACGGGAGGAGCGGCTAGCGCCGTTGCTGCCAGGAGGCCGAGAGCCAGAACGCGCTTCATTGGGTTCCTTCCATGTTAGCCGAGTTCCAGGGCCAGGGGGAAGACCGCACCCCACCTTATGGGGCACGACTGCCTGAGCCTAAGAAATATTCCGTAAATTTGGGGCCGGATAGAGGATTTTACGCTTTCTTGAGTCGAATGAAAGGAATCAGGTCGGAGCAACAGAGGCGGGAACATTGGCCCTCCGTTCCACGTATTATCCGGTGCGAGGTGGAGAGGACGTGAAAATCAAAGAGATGGTGCGGATGAAGGCAGGCAGGCGTAGCTGCTGGGCAAGACCGCGGATGCGCAGTGCGGCGCTTCTGGTGGTTGTCAGCTGGGTGGGGGCCGTGGGAGTTCCTTCGGCACAGGCGCAGGAGAAGGACAGGGCAGGCTTGATCGTCAGCGGAAGCGCCAGCGCCAAGGAGGTGGGGTTGCCGATCTATCCGGGGGCGAAGCCGCACAGGGACAAGGACAACGATTCACCGGCAGCTCAGATCGGAATGTGGGGTAGCTCATTTGGATTCAAACTGGCGTTGGTGAAAATGGAATCGGGCGACGCGCCGGACAAGATTGCGGAGTTTTACAGGAAGGCACTGGCGAAGTACGGCAGGGTTCTGAACTGCCCGGGAGCGTCAACCGAATCGAGCGGCAAGGACAAAAGCGGATCGTCGAATTCACTGGACTGCGGGGATGACAAACCGGATCCGGGAGGAATGCTCTTCAAGGCGGGGACCAAGGAAAAACAGCACATTGTGGGGATCAAACCGAATGGGCAAGGAAGCCTATTCCAGCTGGTATACCTGGAAGCGCGAGGCGACGACAGATAAGAAGGCGCTCTGAGAAGTTTGTTGGGATCCGGCAGAAGTGGGACTGCCGGATCTATCTTAAATAACCCCAGTTGTGGAGCTTGTCGGAATCTTCGGCCCAGCGGTCGCCAATGTCGGTGCGGTAGTACATGTTGGGGATGAGGACGTTTTTGGTGCGGGAATAGACCTGGGACTGGGCTTGCTTCATGGTTTGGCCGAGGCCGACGACGACTAAGACGACGCCGGAGGTTCCAGCGATGAGCCACTGGCCGTTTACTTCTTTCACGTCCTCGATGTGGATCCCTTCCATGTTGGGCTTCTTAAAAACAATGGCGTTGTTTTTTGAAAAGGATTCGAACGTGGCGTCGTCATCGAAGGGGAACGGCGGAACAACGATTCGAATGCCGATCTGAAAGCCGCTGCGGGTGCGCCACTTGGGGTCAACGCCGGTGGCGAGCTCCCAAAAGAAATCGCTGATGGGCGTGAGCATGCCCTCTTGCTGGATGCTGATGGTGGGATAGCCGAAGCGGGAAGTGAATTCGAGCGGATAGATGCCGTTGTTGTTGACGATGCAGTTCAAATCGATGTAGCCGACGTAGCCTTCCTCGGCGAGCTTGGACTCCATTTTGACAAGCGTGCGATTGAAGAGCAGGTTGGGCTCACTCCAGAACATGGCGGTGCCCATTTCGCCGGTGGGCGGTCCGACTTCGCCGGGGAAAAGTTTTTTGTGTTCGAAATTGATGTTTACCGGGGTAACGAATTTCTTGCCGTTGAAGAAAGCGCCGACGGCGACTTCGACGCCGTTGATGCGGCGCTGCAATTGAAACACCTTGATTTCGTCGGAGAAGGCTTTTTTGTAGGCTTCGAGCATGCGGATAACGTCTTCGCCGTCTTCCTCTTCGCCGACGAAGAGGCGGCGCTTGACGTTCTGGGCTTCGCCGCTGGGTTTGATGACGTAGCGGTCGGGATTTTTCTTAACGAATTCGATGGCAGGATCGAACGAGTCAAAATCCTCGTAAGGAATGATGCTGACGCCGGCGGCTTTGAGCTCTTCCTGGCCGAAAGAACGATCGTCTTCGAGGCGGTCCGCGTAGGGAGTACCGCCGATGACCGGCTTACCTTTGGCGCGCAGGACCTGCGCTTTGGCGCCCTGGCCGAGGGTATCGTCGAAAACGATGATGTCGGACCATTCGACGTCTTTTTCCCAGTCGAGGGACTTGGGAACGAAGCCATCGGCGATGTCGCGCTCTTTTTCAGCGCCGATGAAGTAGCGAACGTCGTGGCCTTCTTTGAGAACTTGCCAGGCGATGTCACCGATGAGGCCAGAAAGGGAGACAAAAAGAAATTTACGCTTGTCCATTTTCCGAGGACGCAGCTCCTCAATGCTGTCTTGCGGATGATGGCATTGTAGGGGAAAGAACGGCAAGCGATTGTTACGGTTCGTTGAAAAGCACCGAGCCAGCCGAGAGGCCCGAGGCAACCCGCAGGGGAGCCAAGAGGCATCAGATAGCTGGGATGCCTCAGCCGGGACCTGCCCGAAAGGGCAAAGTTCCTACTCGGCCTGGCCATTCGTTCAGGGTATACTTAGGGCGTTCCTGGCTGCGGGGAGTCCGGAAGCGCGCAGTTCCTCGGCGGACAGCGGCAAGGAACTCCAGATTCGTGAGAGAGGTGATGTTTGCGCCGTACTGTGCTCGTTGTACTGACCGGACTGTTTCTGCTCAGCGCCACTCGCTGCGACGCCCAAATCTTACACAAGAAGAAAAAAGTCAATAAATCCACCGCGCCGGAGAATACGGCGGAGCCCGACAAGGTTCTCTATGCAAAGGCGATGGATGACATCAAACATGGGCGGCAGGAAGTCGGGCGGCTGAACCTGCAGACGCTGATCAATACGTATCCCGACAGCGAATACCTTGCCAAGGGGAAGCTGGGCATCGCGGATTCCTACTACAAAGAAGGTGGAACGGCCAATCTGACGCAGGCCGTGCAGGCCTACCAGGATTTTATCGTCTTCTTTCCATTCATGCCGGAAGCGGCGTACGCACAACTGCAGGTTGCCATGACGCACTTCAAGCAGATGGAAAAGCCGGACCGTGACCGGACGCAGGCGATTCAGGCAGAGGATGCGTTCCAGACATTTTTGCAGAAGTATCCGAGCGATCCGCTGGCAGCGAAAGCAGAGCAGCACCTGCGCGAAGTACAGGAAGTGCTGGCGGAAGGAGACTACCGCATCGGCTACTACTATTACGTGAAGGGTGACAAGAAGGCGGCGGAGTCGCGGCTGCGCATCATGGTGAACCGCTACCCACTCTTCAGCAAAGCGGACCAAACGCTTTGGATGCTGGGAAACATTTGGGATTCCACGGAAAAGAAGGAATTTGCCACGAACTACTATGCCCGGATTGTGCGTGACTACCCGCTGTCTCCGCTCGTTCCCGATGCCAAGAGCCGGTTGAAGGCCCGTGGAACGCCGGTGCCGCAGGCGGATCCAAAAGCGGTGGCATGGATGACGGCAGAACAGAACACGCCGCGGCCGCGCGTGAGCCTGGTCAAGAAACCCATGAACTTGTTGCACAACGGACCAGGGCAAGAATTGAGGGTGGCTGCGACGCAGGGAAGACCCACGATGACTCCAGTATCGGACAGCGATGTTGGAGTGGAAACCTTGAGTGGTGCGAGCCCGACGGGGAGGGGCGGGACGACAACCGGTATCGTTGCGACGGTCCCGGTGGGAGGTAGCAGCGAAACGTCAGCGGGGGCGGAGAATGTGGCTCCTTCGACGGAAAGTAGCACTCCAGATGGCGGATCACAGCCGGAGTCCAATGCCGCAGCGGCGAGTGATCCAGGTAAGAGCGGCGACGCCGCTGCCGCGACAGGAGCGGCAGATACGGCTCCAAAGACAGATGCAGCAGCAGGGGCCGGCCAGACCGCCGACTCCGCCTCGGCCAAGGATGGCGCGCAAAACGGAGCAACGGGAGACAATCTGAAAGAGTCAACCAGCAAAAAGAAAAAGGGGCTGCGCAAGATCGTACCTTGGTAGGCGTAAGCAGCCCACCGCAGGACCTCACGGCGGGGCGAATCTATTTGTAGACTTCGAAGGGTGCGGGCGTTTTCCGCACCCTTTGCAATTTAGGCGGCGATTTAGGGGCTTGGAGGGTCCGAAAACGATGCCTAACCGCCGTGTTCACTTCCGACACATGCAGTACCCGTTGAGATTGACGCGCACCCCGGTGAATGCTCCAATACTCTGGAGGCGATGGTTTATTGCGGCCGCGATGAAATGGGCGTGGCCTGTACGGGTGTGATTTCGTCGGAGGACGTGCGGTGCCCAGAATTCTTGTGGCGGACGACAATAGCAACATCCAGAAGATGGTGGGGCTTGCCCTAAAAGATCAGGGCATCGATGTCGTTGCCGTGGGCAATGGCGAAGCAGCGGTGCGAAAGATTTCCGATATACGCCCGGACCTGGTGCTCGCGGACGTGTTCATGCCGGTGCGAAATGGATATGAAGTCTGCCAGTACGTGAAGAGCGATCCCAACCTAGCCCACATTCCCGTGATTCTGTTGGTGGGAGCGTTTGATCCGCTGGATGAGCAAGAAGCGCAGCGAGTCGGTGCGGATGGCGTTTTGAAGAAGCCGTTTGTACCTCCGGATCCGTTGATCTCCATGGTGAAGTCGGCGTTGGTGCGCGCAGGAGTTGCGCTTGCCGCCGCCAATAGCGAGAAGGCCGCCGAAGCGGAAGCCGCAAAGGCGGCGAGTTTGCTGGAGTCGCGTCCAGCGGCGATGCCGACCGTTACCAGCATGCCTGCGCCTCAGGAAGGGCCAGCGGCGGCTCTGCATGACGAGGGTTTTGTGGATGAAGCGCCGTTGCGGCCGGAGCCGGTCAAATTTGAAACGGGTTCGCAGACGGTGGCATTTGGAAGCCTGCTGGAGACACCGGCGGACGACACTTCCGAGGATGATCCGGCGTTTATGCCGCCGGTACATTCCGAGCTGGCCGGTGAGCGCGATTGGCGTGCCCCCGATGCGGCTGAAGAGGATGAGGAAGAGGAAGAAGAGAAGCCGGCGGCGGCGTGGCGACGCGAGGATGCCGAGGCATACGTGAATGCCAAGCCCGGCGGCGGGGCCAACGATTGGCGATCCGGTGGATTCGAACAGATTCTTGCCAAGAAGACGCAAGTGGATTCGTGGGAACCGGAGGAAGAGAAGCGGGTGGCATCAAAGCCTGCTGAAACCGCTCCGCAGGTGGCCGCAGGCTTGACAGAAGCGCCGGCAGCACCGGCTGCGCCTTTCGCGGGTGAAGCCTGGGCCGGAGCGATCTCTGCGGCTGGCGGCGAGAAAACGGTGGGAGAAAAAGTTACGGCGCTGGAAGAAGTGGTGCGCACGGTAAGCGGCGGACAATCACCAGTCGAGCCTGCGATCGCGCCTGTGCCGGAAGTGACGAAATCGGAGCTGGAAAAGAAGTCCGTCGGGGATTCGTGGTTTTCTGCGGCGCCCAGCCCGTGGGATGCGGAAGTGCAGAAGGCGACGCAGCTTGCTTCGACCTGGGACGCGCCGGCGGCGGCGAGTCCGGTGGCGTCGAGCAATGGAAGCGCGCCCAACGCTGCAAGCGATTCAGTGCACGGGGTGATCGAACAGGCAGCGCTGCCTGCGGAGACGGTTGAGGCCCTTCGAGAAGAGGCGGCGCAAGTGGCTGTAGATGCCACACAGACGATTGAGCCGGTCAATGCCGATGGAACTCCTTTCTACGCACATGAGGAAATCGTAGAGAACGCAGCGCCGACTCCCGCGGCTACGTCCAGCATGGACGAACTCGTCGCCAGGGTGCTGGCGAATATGAGTCCAGACGTTTTGCAGGCGGTCACGCGCGAGATTCTGAAGCCCGTCGTGGAAGCGATGGTCAAAGAAGAGATGAAGTCGAAGAAGCCTTAGTTCCCTGCATTGCTCCATTTCACTTACAAACTGACTTTCTAACGGCAGATTTTGCGACGGCGCGTTTCTGCGTCAAACAATGCTGAATTGACGCAGCTGCTTTTCCCCTCGTATAGTCGAAGATTACTCTGAACATGAAATGGCGCACGTAGGAACGTTGCGCCGGAACTCTTTCCTGGAGAAGCGCATCGGATGGCTCGCGAGATAGCAAAAGCCTACGAACCGCAGCTGATTGAACCGCGATGGGCTGAGTTCTGGGTAAAGCAAGAGCTGTTTAAGGCGCATGCGAGTGCGCCGGGGCCGGTGTTTTCGATTGTGATTCCGCCGCCGAACGTGACGGGCTCGCTGCACATCGGGCACATGCTTGAGCATACGGAGATTGACATTCTCACGCGCTGGCACCGGATGCGGGGGTACAACACGCTCTATTTGCCCGGTACGGACCATGCCGGCATTTCCACGCAACGCGTGGTGGTGAAACACCTTATGGATCAGGGGATTGACTACCACAAGCTCGGACGGGAGGAGTTTGAAAAGCAGGTTTGGAAGTGGAAAGCGGAGGCGGGCAGCCAGATCACGCAGCAGATGAAGGGCATCGGGGAGAGCTGCGACTGGTCGAGGGAGAAGTTTACGCTTTCGCCGGAAATGTCGCGGGTGGTGCGGGAAGTGTTCGTGCGGCTGTACGAGGAAGGCTTGATTTACCGGGAAAAGCGGCTGGTGAATTGGTGCCCGGACTGTTTGACGGTGCTTAGCGATCTGGAAGTGTTGCACGAGGAGCGGCAGGGGCACCTCTGGTACATCACGTATCCGGTGGCCGGAACGAAAGAATTTCTCGTGGTGGCTACGACGCGGCCAGAGACGATGCTGGGGGATACGGCGGTGGCAGTGAATCCGGAGGACGAGCGATATAAGCACCTGGTCGGAAAGAAAGCGATGCTGCCGCTGATGAATCGTGAGATTCCAATCATTGCGGACGCCATGGTGGACCGCGAGTTTGGGACTGGGGCGGTGAAGATTACGCCGGCGCACGATCCGAACGACTTCGAAGTGGGGCGGCGGCATAAGCTGGCGGAAATTGATGTGATGACCGACGACGGCAAGATGAGCGGAGCGGCGGGCGTTTATGCGGGGATGGACCGCTTCGCAGCGCGGAAAAAGATTGTGGAGGATTTGAAGGCGCTGGGTTTGCTCGAAAAGATCACCGAGCATACGAACGCGATTGGGTTGTGCGAACGGAGCAAGACCATCGTTGAGCCACGGGTTTCGACGCAATGGTTTTGCAGGATGAAACCGCTGGCGGAACCGGCGATTGCGGCGGTGGAGCGGGGCGAGATCCTGATCGTGCCGGATAACCGGCGCGAAGAATATTTTAACTGGATGCGGAATATTCGCGACTGGACGATTTCACGGCAGCTGTGGTGGGGGCACCGGATCCCCGCGTGGTACTGCAAGGAAAACCGGGACGTCACGGTGGCGCGGGAGGCGCCGGCAAAGTGCGCTACGTGCGGGTCAACGCATCTGGAGCAGGATCCCGATGTTCTCGATACGTGGTTCAGTTCGGGGCTGTGGCCGTTTTCTACGCTTGGCTGGCCGGAGGATACGGCGGACTTCAAGACGTACTATCCGACGACGCTGCTCATCACGGGCTACGACATCCTGTTTTTCTGGGTGGCGCGGATGATCATGCTCGGGATTCATTTCACTGGCAACGTTCCCTTTCGCGCGGTTTATCTTCATTCGCTGGTGCGCACGGGGAGCGGGGAAAAAATGTCCAAGTCCAAGGGGACGGGACTCGATCCGGTGGCACTCAATCAGCAGTACGGGACGGATGCGATGCGGTTTTGCCTGGCGTCCATGGCGGCGCCGGGGACGGACATTATCTTGTCCGACGACCGACTGGCAAGTTCGCGGAATTTCGCGAACAAGATTTGGAATGCGGCGCGGTTTTTGTTTATGAATCTGGAAAAGTTTGAGGAGGGCGGAACGAAGCTCGAGGAGCTGGCTGCTCCCGAAGTGCGTTCGAAAGCGCCATATGCCACGGGAGGACAGGTTCCTCTTGTGGACGCATGGCTGTTTGCGCGGCTGGCGAGCACGATTGAATCGGCGGACGATGCGCTGACGAATTACCGGTTCCACGAGGCCGCGCAGGGCGTTTACCAATTTTTTTGGGGAGATTTCTGCGATTGGTATATCGAGTGGGTGAAGCCGGAGTTGCTGAGCGCGGACCGCGACCGGGCGATCGTTGCGTGGAAGAATCTGTTTGCGGCCTTCGATGCGGCTTTGCGGCTGCTGCACCCGTTCATGCCCTTTCTGACGGAGGAACTGTGGCACCAATTGCCGCAAAAGACGGGAGCAAAGTCGATTGCGCTGGATCGGTTTCCTGAAGCTCGCGACAATTGGAAGAACGTCAAAGCCTTAAGTGATGTCACCTTGCTTCAGGAAGTGGTGACGGCCCTGCGCACGATTCGGGCGGAACTCAAACTCGATCCCAAAAAGAAGGTTGTGGCGGAGTTCTCCGCCGGTGAGGCGGACGCTGGAAAGATAGTTCAAGCGAATCGAAGCGCGATTGAGAGGTTCGCGGCGTTGTCCGAACTGCGCATTGTGCCGCGGCAACAGTTTGATGCGAAGACCGGAGCGGTGCGGTCGACGGCGGCATTTGACGTGCGCATCGCGTATTCGGATGTAGTGGATGCCGCGAGTGAGAAAGCGCGATTGAAAAAGGAAATCGAAGGACTGCAAAAGGCCATCGCGTCGAAGGAGACGCAGCTTGGGAATGAGATGTTTCGCAGCCGCGCGCCAGAAAAAATCATTAAGGGGCTGGAAGCTACGCTCGCCGAGCAGCGCATTGAGCTTCGCAAATTGCAGGATCGTTTGTCGCAACTGGAATAAGAATCGTCGGGAGTCTGGGCCTATGGATTGGAATTCCGGGTATATGAATGATTTGGTGCGGCGTGCACTCGAAGAAGATATAGAAACGGGAGATGCGACAACCGCGGCAGTGGTGCCGCCGGGGGCGGTGATAAGGGCGCACATCCTTGCGAGGCAGACCATTGTTTGTGCCGGCTTACCGACGGCCGAGAGAATCTTCCGGACGCTCGATCCGGAGACCCTGGTTACGCTTCCGCACAACGATGGATCGATTGTAGAACCGGGCGCGGAAATCGTGAAGATGAAGGGGAATGCGCGGGCAATCCTCACCGGCGAACGAACGGCGCTGAATTTTCTTGGGCATCTTTGCGGAATCGCGACGCTGACGCGGCGGTTCGTGGAACAATTGGCGGGCACGAAAACGCGCATTCGCGATACGCGGAAAACAACGCCGGGTTTGCGAGCGCTCGAAAAATATGCGGTGAAGACGGGCGGCGCCGCCAACCATCGCCTTGGGCTCTACGACGCCATTCTCTTGAAAGAAAACCACATAGCGTTGGCGGGAGGGATTAAGCAGGCGCTGGACAAGGCGCACACGCATACTTCGCCCAAGGTGCCTGCACCGCGCGCGGCGAGCGCTTACGATGCGGCCGGGCTGGACCCGGAAGTCGTTGGACCGGGGCCGCTGGCGGTGCAAATCGAGGTTCGCGATCAGAAGGAATTGCTAGAAGCGCTCGGGGCAGGGGCGGACGCGGTCCTGTTGGACAATATGACGCCGGAGCGCGCGGCGGAATGCGTGAAGATCGCTCGCGGGCTTCGAGAAGATTGCGTGATCGAAATCTCGGGCGGAATCACGCTGGAGAATGCGCGCGCGTATGCGGAGATAGGAGCCGACTTTCTCTCCGCGGGGATGCTCATGAATTCGGCGCCCGCCGCGCACCTCAGCCTGCTTGTGGACGGCATCGAGGAAACGTAAGCTTAGGCGGCGCGAGAAGGCGCGTCTTCATCGCGATGATCCAAGATATTCTTCCGGGAGCGACCGATCGCCGGCTGGCGGGGTTGCTTACATTGCTGGCGGAAAACGCCACCATCGTAATCAGCGGCGCGCGCATCGCGAAGGAGATTGGCGTTTCTCGATCGACGGTGTGGCGGCGCGTGCAGCGGCTGCGCGAATTGGGCGTAAAAGTAAAGGGCCAGCCCGCGACGGGATACTTCCTGGAACAAGTGCCGGACATCTTGACGCCAGATATGCTGCGGCATCGGCTGAAGGGGAACCTGTTCGGCAAGCGCATTCACCATTTTTTCAAAACGGATTCGACGAATCGCGTGGCGCTGGAGTTGGGGCACGCAGGCGAGCCGGAAGGCACGGTGGTCCTCGCGGAAGAGCAAACCGCGGGACGCGGCCGGGCGGGCCGCGCCTGGCTTTCCGAGCGTGCTGCGGGGATTTATGTGACGCTGTTGCTGCGGCCGCGCCTGGCCCCGGTGCAGGCGCCTTTGCTTACTATGATGGCGGGACTCTCGGTGCACGCCGCGGCAGAGGCCGTGACCGGCCTGGACGTGGATTTGAAATGGCCGAACGATTTGCTTGTTGGCGGGAAGAAGGCGGGCGGAATCTTGACGGAGATGCACGCGGAGCCAAGCCAGGTGCGGTTTGTGATTGTGGGGATTGGCTTGAATGTGAATCAGGAGAAATTTCCGGGCGAGCTCGCGAGCATCGCCACTTCGTTGCGTATGGAAAGCGGCAAGCGGCACTCGCGCATGGAGCTGCTGGTGCGGTTGCTGCGTGAATTCGAGAGCGACTACAATCGGTTTTTGCGCGAGGGCGTTTCCGGCGTAGTCGAGCGATTCGAAACGGTGTCGAGTTATGCGCGGGGCAAGCGCGTGCGCGTCAGCAACGGCTCTGAGAGTTATGTTGGCACGACAGCGGGGCTCGGGCCGGAGGGCTTGCTTCAAGTGGAACGTGAAGACGGGCGATTGATGACGGTGATTGCCGGGGACGTGGCGGAGGCGCGTTAGATGCTATTGACGATTGACGTGGGAAACAGCAATACGGTGCTGGGCGTTTTTCGCGGCGAGGAGCTTATCGCCAACTGGCGTTTGACTACGGCACGCGAGCAGACGATTGATGAATATGGCGTGCTGACACGGAATCTTTTTACGCTGGCGGGGCTGGATCGCGACGCGATCACCGGAGTGATTATCAGTTCTGTGGTTCCACCGGTGAATTGGACGCTGGGGGAGATGTCGCGGGTTTATTTTGGGAAGAAGGCTTTGTTCGTGGAACTTGGGGTGAAGACGGGGATGGCTGTGCTGGTGGATAACCCGTTGGAGGTTGGGGCGGACCGCATCGTGAATGGTGTTGCGGCGTTTCATCAGTATGGCGGGCCGTGTATCGTGGTCGATTTTGGCACGGCCATTACGTTCGATGTGATTTCGGCGAAGGGCGAGTATCTCGGCGGGGTGATTGCGCCGGGCTTGGGGATTGCGTCGGAAGCGTTGTTTGCGCGGGCGGCCAGGCTTCCCCGCGTGGAAATTAAAGATCCGGGGAAAGTGATTGGCACGAACACCGTGACGCATATGCAGGCGGGGCTCTATTACGGCGCGATTGATATGGTGGACGGAATGCTCACACGCATGAAGAAGGAGTTAGGCACGGACGCTACGGTCGTGGCGACCGGAGGGCAAGCGAGGCTTGTGTCGCGCGGGTCGAAACACATTCAGCACACGGATGAATTTTTGACGCTGACTGGGCTGCGATTGATCTGGGAAAAGAATCAACCGGCGGAACATGGGAAGAGTGCAGCAGCGCCGGGGAAAAAGGCGCAGAGATAATCGGGAAGCCGCGCCGAAGTTTCTACTCGCGAAGTGCAACTCATGGAAGGAACAGTGACGCAAACCATCGGAATGAACGGCTGGAACTACTTTAACTACTTCACGGAAATTGAAGAATATTTCTGGAAGAAGCGCGGGGCGCACCTGCTGGTGTCGCCGCTGGATTGGGCGATTATGGAGGCGTGGCAGAAGGCGGGAGTGCCGCTGGAGGCCGTACTCAAGGGAATCGACAAAGCGTTTGAGAGCTACCAGCGCTCCCGGCGCGGTGCGGGCAAAGCGTTGAAGAGCCTGGCGTATTGCACAGATGCGGTGTTGGAAGCAGCAGAGGAACATCAGGAAGCGGCTGCGGGGACTGGACCGAACAGCGGGCGCACGGTGGCCACTGAAACTTTTTCACGAGGAGAGCTGAGAACCTATTTTGAGAAGAATGTAGAGCGATTGAAGCAGGCGGCAGAACAATGGTCGGCGCGACAACCGGAAATGGCTGCGAGGCTGACTGAGATTGCGCAATCGCTGGCCGAGAGTGTTACGCTTCTCGATGCGCCCGGAATGCTGGATTTGGAAGATTTGGAGCGACGGCTGACGATTTTGGACGAGAAAGTGCATGCGGCGCTCACGGGCCACGCGCCGGAAGAGATCCTGCTCAAAGTTCGCCGCGAACTTGACCGGCAATTGGCCGCATATCGCCGCAAGATGAAGAGCGAGCAGCTGGCAATGGTTGAAAAGCAGTATTTGCAGAAACGCCTGCTGGAAGAATTTGGATTGCCGCGGCTGAGTCTCTATTATTTCTACTGACAGACGATTACCCAAGATTCGGTTTCAGAGTTTACGCACCTTTCTTTTCCTCGCGAACCGACGCAGAATCGGATCATGTTATGGCTGAAGAGTTAAGATTATCAATCGAGAAGCTTGTGTATGGCGGTGATGGATTGGCGCACGCCGATGGGAACACCGTGTTCGTGCCGTACGTGTTGCCGGGGGAAGAGGTGCGGGCGGCGGCAAAGTCGAAGAAGAAGAAATTGATCTGGGCGGAGCTGCTGGACGTCACTTCGGCGGCGAAGGAACGCGGCAAGGCCAAGTGCGCGCATTTTCAGAAATGCGGGGGCTGCCATTATCAGCATATTTCGCCGGCGGAACAGCTTCGCTTGAAGAAGGAGATTCTGCGCGAAACGCTCTCGCGGCTGGGAGGAATTTCGTGGGACGGCGCGATTGCGGAGCACTCTGCGGAGCCGTATGGATACCGGAATCGGGCGCAGTGGGCGGTCCGGAGTGGGATGCCGCGAGCGATTGGGTATTACTTGCCGGGGAGTTCGGTGATTGTGCCGATTGACGAATGTCCAGTGCTGTCGCCCCGGCTTACGCATGCGTTTTTGCAGCTGCAGGAAATGGCGCGTGGCGGAACGCTTCCGGAAGGAATTCTGGAGATAGAGGCGTTTGCGGATTCTGCGGACGAAAAGATTGCGTTGAACGTGGCGTTTGAAAAGTTTACCAAGCCTGCGGCAGAACTGGCCGCGTCGTTCCGTGGCGCGTTGCCGGAACTTGAGAGCTTGCTGCTGCTGGACCAGAAGAAGGATCGGTTCGAATTGACGGGGGCGGGGTATTTAAACCATCACGCAGGCGGGCATACCTACCGAGTGAGCCACCTTTCGTTTTTCCAGGTCAACCGGTTTCTGATCGAGGACCTGCTGAAAACCGTGACGAGCAATGCGCGCGGCGGGCTGGCGCTGGACATGTACGCAGGAGTGGGATTCTTCACGCTGCCGTTGGCCAAGGCGTTCGAGAAAGTTATGAGCGTGGACGCGAATCTTGCCGCGACGCGCGACTTATACGCCAATGCGGAAACGGCAGGCGTGAGCATTACTTCACACAACGTACACGCGGAAGATTTCTTGAAAAAAACCACGGAGAGACCGGATTTTGTGGTTCTCGATCCACCGCGCGCAGGATTGGGCGCGCAAGCAGCGGAAAAACTGGCGGAGCTCGGGTCTGCTGAGATTGTATACTTGTCGTGTGATCCGTCCACACTGGCTCGCGATTTGGCGGTGTTGACGGGCTCACCTAGAAAGCCGAAGGAGATCGTCGGGCCAAAGATTCGCTACGAAATTAGTGAAATGCATTTGTTCGATCTGTTCCCGCAGACTTTTCATATCGAGACTCTGGTGAGGTTGCGAAGAGTGCCATGAGGCTGCCCGCCGTGGCGATCGTCGCTGCCTTTGCGAGCGGCATCGCACTGGGGCTGCATCCTGCGGTTGCTTGCAACGCTTTAGCTTTGAGGCTCCTCGCGTTTTCTTTTTCAATTGTGGTAGTGCTTGTTGCCGCACGAATTCTTCTCTTGAAGTTCGGGCGACTCTTCCCTGCTGCCGCAGGTTTTCAAGGATGAGGGGGCGTTTGATCGGCGCACCTATCTCGCGCGGCAGAACATTGATTTGGTGGGGACGCTGCGCGCGCCGGGACCAATCGACCGCGGTTCTCCCTAGAGGCGGCGGGGATAGCCACTTCAGCGCAAGCGCACTCGCCAAATCACAAACAAAACGGCGAGAAGAAGTAGGTAACCAAGGGCCGCCTGCCATTCGTGATTCTTTTTGTACTGCGCAAAAGAAAACGAACTCGCGGATCCGCCTATGAGCTTGACGGCTTTTAGGCGCGGGATGAAGAGCGGCACGGCACGCGCGTATTCATCGAAAGCCGCCCCATGCCGCGAGCGGAGTTCCCTCTCTTCCCGCCGCATGACGATGGAATACACGAGCGCGAAATAGACGCACAGAATCGACGCTGAGATCCAGGAATGCGCCGCAATACCGGCACCCAGAGTGAGGATGGCGCTGCCTAGATACAGAGGATTGCGCGTGAAGCCATACGGGCCAGTGACGGTCAAAACTTCCTGCTTGTGGAGATATCCGGCGGCACGAGCGCGCAGCCACAAACCGATCGCGCCGATCACCACGCCAGCCAGAATACTAATCGGCGCAGGCCGCGCAAAGAAAAGAACTAGAATCGCGAGGGGATAGCCCAGGCGCACGCGCCATCGAACAAAGAATGCGCCCACGGCGCTCACGTGCGAGCCTCAACCTGGCGGCGGACGGCGTCGAAGACGGCGTCCACTTCAATGTCCAGCATGAAAGGGTCCAGTTGGTCACCGCGTTTATAGGTAGTGACGGCATTTGGACTGCGGAGAACGATGTCTCTCGGCAATGCGCCGCCGGAAGTGGCGCTGCCGCGATACGGACCGTTGCGCGCGGGATCGGTGGGACCAAACAGAGCGACCGCGGGTGTGACCAGCGCGACGGCAAGATGAAGCGGCCCGGTGTCGCCGCCGACGACGCAAATCGCGTTGCGCAGCAGAGCCATCAATGGACCGAGTTCACCGTTGTAGAGGAGCGGGCCTGCGCCGCTGCTGGCGTCGCGGACTTCTTTCGCAAGACTCTCCTCCCCGGGGCCGTAATTGACGATGCAGCCGGTGCCGAGCGAATCGCGGATTTTCCGGCACAGCGCGCCGAACCGATCGGGCGGCCAGCACTTGGAGCGCCAGCCTCCTCCGGGACTGAGGGCGACATAGCGGGCGACGCCGTTGGTTTGTAAATACTCGCGGACCGTTGATTCGGCGGACGGCGGAACGGCGAGCTTAACTCCAGCAGTTCCGCTGCGCGCGCCTGCGCGCCGCGAGAGCTCACCGTTTTGATCGGCGACGTGCGCCTCGGTGGATCGGACACGATCGGTGTACAGAATAGGAACACCGTATTCACGGATTGATTCTGAGGAAAATCCAATTCGGCGCCGAACATTGCCGAAGAAAGGCAGCGCTGCCGACTTCCACAAACCCTGATAGTCGAGCGCGGTGTTGAATTTCGTTTTTTTGATTCGGCGGGTGACTTCCCGCAGCGACGTCAAGGAATGGTTTTCGACGGGCCAGACCTCCGTAGCCAGACCGCTGCTTTCGACCAGAAGCTTCCAGCGCGGATGAGCGAGCCACACGATCTCAGAAGTTGGAAACGATTCGCGAAGTCCGGCTACGGCGGGAAATGTGTGGACGATATCACCAAGCGAGCTCAGGCGCACCACCAGGAATTTGGGCTCAGGCATGCGGCGCCTTGCGAATAGATTCGAGAAGCTCCCGCGTCGAATGGTCTTTCGGATCGCCGACGATGGCCACGCGAATGCCGAGCCGCGCGGCAACGGCTCGTTCTGGCACGCTTTCTGCGGTGTAGTCCGTCCCCTTGGCGTGAACATCGGGTTGCAAATCTTTCAGTAGAGCTTCCACGTTGGGTTCGGCGAAGAGCACGACATAGTCCACGCAGCGAAGCGCCGCGACGAGTTGTGCGCGCGCGTTCTCTTCGAGAATAGGCCGCCCCGGACCTTTCAAACCGCAAACGCTCGAATCCGCATTAACGCCGACGACCAGAACATCGCCTTCACGCCGCGCGCCCTCCAGATAGCGGATGTGTCCCACGTGCAGTGTGTCGAAGCAACCATTGGCGAAAACAATACGCTGGCCGCGGCGCTTGTACTCCGCGACTTTCTGGCGAAGCAGTTCACGCGACACGATTTTGGAAGCGGCCTCGCGCATGGCTCAGGAAGCGGCTCCGGAGGCTTCGCCACGAATGGCTTCGAGAAGCTCTTCGCGCGAGACGGTGGCGGTGCCGCGCTTCATGACTACCAGGCCGCCGGCAATATTGGCGATGTGCGCGGCTTCGAGAGGCGAAGCGCCGCAAGCGAGCGCGAGCGTGTACGCGGCAAGAACGGTGTCGCCAGCGCCGGTGACGTCAACGGCTTGATCGCTGCCGTGCACGGGAATCTGCGCGAGGCAGTCGCCGGGTTCGAATAATGCCACCCCGTGGCGCCCGCGCGTCACGAGAAGCGCCTGGAGTTTCATGGCCGACAGGGTAGCGGTGCCCGCGCGCACAAGTTCCTTGATATTTTGTCCGATCGTGGTGCCATACTGAGCCTCAAGCTCGGCTTCATTGGGAGTGGCAGAGGTGGTGCCAGCCTTCGCATAAGAATGAAGATGGTACCGGGCGTCCAAAGTGATCGGCATGTCCTTCTTGAGTTTCGCGGTTGCCTTCTGGACTAGTTCCGGTTCAGCTACGCCAAAACCATAGTCGGAAATGGCAAGCGCGTGGGCTTTGCGGAGCTTAGTGGAAAGATGCTGGCTCAGCTTTTTTCGAATCGCATCCGGCAATGGAGTATGTGGCTCGTAGTCTACCCGTAGCACCTGTTGCGCGGTGGTATGGGCCCAGCCAGCCAGAAAACGGCTCTTGGTTGGAGTGGTCCAGCCCTTCACTCGAACGATGCCGGATACATCCACGCGCTTGCGTCGAAAATGAGCAATGAGCGCATCGCCGCCGGAGTCCATGCCCACGGCGGTAACGGGCAAAACACGCGCGCCCAGTGAAGCCAAGTTGTTCGACGCGTTGGCTCCGCCGCCGGGAACGAGTTGTGATTCGCGGTGCTTCAGAATGAGCACCGGTGCTTCGCGCGACACACGCGAGATTTCGCCGAACTGAAATTCATCGGCAACAAAATCCCCGAGGAGAACGACCGTTTTCGACGAAAACTGTTCGACACATTCGGCAAGGACGAGCAGGTCGACGGACCGTGATGCTGACTTTTGCGCAGGCCGACGCTTCATCGGGGTTGCCTCAAGATCCAGTCTGCCGCCTTTGAAAGATCTTCGGCGACAAAATCGGGCTGCGACGGCCATTTGGCGGAATGCCAGGCCAGTTCTCCTTCGCCGTATCCGGTGCGCACCAGAACGCTCCGGGCGCGAACGTGGCGAGCAAGCTCGATATCGCCGTAACGGTCACCGACAACGAAAGACCCAGTTAGATCCAAAGAGAATTCGCGCGCGGCGCGATCCAGCATTCCAGTCTTAGGCTTCCGGCAATCGCAATTGTCCGCCGACGTGTGCGGACAATAATAGATCGCCTCAATGCGCGCGCCCGACCGGGCGAGTTGTTCGGTCATAAGTTCGTTTACACTTTTCACCAGGGATTCTGGAAAGTAACCGCGCCCGACGCCAGACTGATTGCTCACGACGATCACCGGGAACCCAGTTTCGTTCAAACGCCGAATCGCCGCCGCCGCGAAGGGGAACATACGAAATCGGCTGGCATGATTCAAGTAGCCGACCTCTTCGGCGATGGTGCCGTCGCGATCCAGAAATACGGCTGGTCGCAACGACTGCGGCTCAGGCACTCTGCACCTCGATCGTGGAAAGCCATGGCCGGACCGCGGCTTCTACCATGTCCGGCGTAATTTTCGTCATGCAGCGATGATCCGTTGGGCAGCGCCGCAGGAGACAAGGACTGCAATAGGGCTTTTCCTGGACCACCGTGCAGCGCGGAGTGACTGGCGCGGTTCCCAGCGGATCTGTGGGCCCGAAGACGGAGATGACCGGAAGTCCGACCGCAGCCGCCACATGCATTGCACCGGAATCGTTGCCGATGAAAAGATGACATTGCGAAAGGAGCGCAGGCAAATCGGCGATTGCGGTTTTGCCGGTGAGGTCGATCGGCGGACGGTGCATTTCAGATGCAATGGCACTGGATACCGCAGATTCAGCGGCGGTGCCGAACAAAATAACGTCGGCATCCGACTGAAACTGCAAACGATTGGCTACCTCTGCAAATCGCGCAGGCGGCCAACACTTCGCGGAACCGTAGGAAGCGCCGGCGCCGATAGCCACGCGCAACACATGGGGCCGGGCACCAGATTCGATGAGAAACTTCGCAGCACGCTGGCGCTTCTCTTCGGGAACCGTCACCGCGATGAAAGCTTCGTCTGAAATGGAGTCAAGCCATCCCGCGCGTCGGAGAAGTTCCAGGTAGTAATACTTTTCATGCGCTGGGATCTCGCCGGGCTTGGGAACGGCCACGGGCCTTGTAAGAAGAAGACTGCGACCGTCGCGAGCGTAGCCGATTCGTTCCGGAATATGGGCGCGCCAGGCGAGCCAGGCCGCATCAAACGCATTTTGAAGCAGCAGGGCCACGTCGAATTTCTGCGCGCGAAGCTCGGAAGAAACCCGTTCGCGACCGGAAATACCTGCGTGAATGCCTTGCACATCGTAGGCGATCAGGTGGTCGCAGATTTGTTGATCGCGGTAGATATCGGCAACGTAGGGCCGCGCCAAAACGGAGATCGCCGCGTCGTGGAAACGATTGCGAACCGCGCGAAGCGCGGGCAGCGCCATGATCGCGTCGCCAACCCAGTTCGTCGCTCGAATCAGAATCTTCATGCGGCGGCTCCCGCTCTGGCCGCAAGCGTTTGATCGAGCGCGTTTCGGAAATCCGCTTCAGGGCTCACAACGAGATCAATCACCGCGACATAAACAGGACTTTCCGCAAATTTTCGCTCATGGAGATTCTGCGCGTCCTTTTCCGTGGTTACGAACGCACTCGCGCCGGCCCGTTTTCCTGCCTCCTGAATCGCCAGGACTTCTCTCTCCGTATAGCGGTGGTGATCCGCGAAGGTTGCCTGGCCACAGAGCGCGAGATCCCAGTTCCGCAGATCGCGAAAAAAAGCTTCGGGATTGCCCAGGCCACAGAAAGCAAAAAACGGTCCCATGCCGATTTCGCTGGAGGAGAGCAACGTTATTTCTCCTCCGAGCCGCCGGAAGCCGAGCAGCCGTGTGGCCGCGGCGAAAACTGGAAATTGATGCAACTTGCTGATCGCTTCGATCGCACCGGGCGTCGTCTCCGTACGAGTAAAGACAACCAGGTTTGCGCGGCTCATGGCCGATACTGGCTCGCGAAGGGAGCCGGCCGGCAAAAGGGATTCGTCGCCCAGCTGTTGAGAGGAATCAAGCAGAAGTATATCCAGGTCTCGCGCCAATCGCAGGTGCTGGAAGCCGTCGTCGAGGAGAAAGACATCCACGGGCCGTTGCGACGCAAGACGCTGTCCTTCCGCGAAACGGTCTTTGCCCACGCCAAAGGAGACGCGGCTAGGAAGACGGAATTTCATCAGTTCAATTTCGTCGCTGGTGCCATTCGTGCCCCGGTAGCCGCGGCTGAGGATGGCGACGCGCTTCCCGTCACCCAGGAATTTTTCAGCGAGCCAGATCACCATGGGTGTTTTGCCGGTACCACCCACCGTCAAGTTGCCAACGCTGATGACGGGCGCATTCAATCGCTTGCGCTTGAGCCACCCGCGCTGGTAGAAGGCAACACGCGCTCGCACGCCGACACCATACAGGAACGACAGAGGCCAAAGAAGCATCCGCAGAAGCGGCGAAACCTTCATCGAGCCGCACCATTCAAATGTTTGGCAATCTCATTCATCGCTCGATTGGTCGCGCCGCGGCTGCTTTCCACCAGATTCCGCGCGGTCTCGCCCATTTTCTTCATCCGCTCCGGATTGCGAAAAAACTCAATCCACGCCACCCCGACGTCTTCCGGACTTTCCACTTGCACCGCGGCGCTTGCAGCCACAAAGCGCGAAGCCATTTCCGCAAAGTTTTCCATCGAGGGCCCGAACACGGGAATTTTCCCGAAGGCAGCTGGCTCAAGAATATTATGCCCCCCGGAAGGAACCAGCGAACCTCCGACAAATGCGCCGTCCGCCAAACGGTACAGCGAAGCGAGTTCGCCAATGCTGTCGAGGAGGAGCACAGTAACGTCATCGGGAATGATGGGAGCACTGGAAGGCGCGCTCGCCTGTGAACGCGCAGGAGGAACTGGTAACTGCGAGCGCCGGATAAATTTGCGATGCGACTCGTCAATGAACTCCGCCGCCGCATCAAAGCGCTCCGGCTTGCGAGGCGCGAGCACGAGCAGTGCTTTAGGATATTCGCCCTGCAAGGTGCCGAAAGCGATAAGCGCCAGCGGCTCCTCCGTGGCAACGACGCTGCCTGCCACGATAATCGGCGAACGGCCGCTGCGCCTGGTCTCTGCCTCCAGCCAACTCGCAATCGGCGTCGCGGCGGGAAGCTCCAAATCGTATTTCAAGTTTCCGCTGACGTGGACTCGATCGGCTGGCGCTCCGAGAATGCGGATTCGCCCGGCATCCTGTTCACTCTGCATAAAAAAGGCGCTGGCGTTGGAAAGGGCGTCCTTCAAGAAAGGCCGCAGGAAGAAGTCGAATGCGCCGAGATACTTTTGATATCGCGCAAACGATCGATCCGAAATCCTCCCGCTGAGGAAAACGACGGGCACATTCCGGCGGCGCGCTTCACCGAGAAAATTCGGCCAGATTTCCGTCTCAAGCACGAGGACGAGCGACGGCTGCACCGCGTTCAATGCGCGGCGAACACAAAACATCCAATCGAGCGGAAAATAAATGATGGCATCCGCAAAAGTCATTCGTTCTAGGGCGAGCTGCTGTCCGGTGATGGTGGTCGTGGAGATGATGAGGGGCCGGTCGGGGTATGCTTCCTTCAATCGCCGCGCCAAGGTAACACCGGAGAGAGCTTCGCCCACGGAAACAGCGTGAATCCATATCGCGCCAGGGCGCTGCGCGGGCAGCTTTTCCAGCGCTGGAAACGAAAACCCAAGGCGCTCGCTCAGGTTGGACAGATACTTGCCCTGGCGCAACCCCTTCACGAGCCAGTAGGGGGCGAGCAAAAGGGCCGCAAAGCCCATGAGAAGGCTATAAATGAAATACACGAAACATAGCTCCGGTCTGTCCACGCTTCGCCAGCAGCAGGCGGCGCGCAACGCAGGGCAACCCCGCATGTCCCCCAGGAATCGAAGGCGTCAAGATGGGAAAAGTCTATTATAACCACATGCGAAAACTAACCGTGTGCCTTCCCTTTCTTGGGCTGGGCCTGGTGGCAGCGATCCCAGGCGCCACCCAGCAGCCAGCTTGGCTGAAGGCTGCCTCGTTGCAGTCCCACGAAGGAATGACCATTTCAGCCGCGCCGTGGACAGATGCACGGTTGTACAAGGAAAAATTCCCAAAAAAATCGCCTTATGCGGCTGGCGTTCTCGCCGTGCACGTGGCCTTTCGAAATGATTCGGACGACAGCGTGAAAATAAGCCTTGACCGAATCCGTATGTCGGTGCTCATTGACCAAGACAATCGGCAAGAACTGGCGCCGCTTAGTGCCGGTGAGTTGGCGGACGCGGTGCTGAAGCCCGGTGCCAAGGACCCCACAAAGAGGAGACTGCCATTTCCAGTTCCGACCGGTGCGCCGAAAACCGGAAAGGACAAGAACTGGACGGAGCTGCAAACGGAAGCGCAGAATGCAGCAGTCCCAACGAGTGTCGCCGCCCCGCACAGCACCGTTCAGGGACTGCTCTATTTCGATCTCCAAGGGCAGTTCGACCTTTTGAGCACCGCTCATCTTTATATCCCGGACATTTTGGTAATGCAGAAGAACCGGTCGTTGACATACTTCGAGATTGATTTGAGCCGGCCGGGAGAGACGTAGGTCTCAAGCGCCCGCGAAAACACCGAAGAACGGCAGGGCGAATTCCAGCTCGTTTGCGCCGCTCGCCTCGCTCGGCTACCATGACTTGTGCAAACTTTCTCTCATCATCCCGGAAAAATGCTGAATCTTCTCGACGAATTAAATCCTGAGCAGCGACTTGCGGCGGAAACGGTCGAAGGCCCCGTCCTGATCCTCGCGGGCGCCGGCACCGGCAAGACGCGGGCCATTACGTATCGCATGGCCAATCTGATCGCCAACGGCGTGCCCGCCGATGCCATTCTGGCGGTGACCTTCACGAACAAAGCCGCGGAGGAGATGCGCAATCGCGTCTCGGAACTGCTGTTGCGCGCCGGAGTGCCGCCCGCACAGCCCTGGCTTTCGACGTTTCATTCTCTCTGCGCGAGGCTTCTGCGGCGCGAAGCGGCTGCGGCAGGACTTCCCCGGGACTTCTCCATCTACGACGACGACGATCAACTTGCCGCTGTAAAACTGGCCATGGGCAAGCTTCAAATTGATGACGACAGCTTGACGCCTCGCAATGTCCTCAGCCGCATCAGCTATGCGAAAAATCATGGACAGACTTCAGAGCAATTACGTGCCGAAGCGTTTGATCTAGACGGGCGTCGCACGGCCGACATTTTTGCTGCCTATGAAAAGCTACTTCACGACAGCAAGGCGCTGGATTTTGATGATCTCCTCTTGCGTTCCGGTCGATTGTTGCGGGAATCCACGGCCACGCGATTGAAGTGGCAGGCACGCTTCCAATACATCCACGTGGACGAATACCAGGATACCAACCGCGTGCAGTACGAATTGATGCGGCTGCTGACCGGGCCGCATCAAAATGTATGCGTGGTGGGCGACGAAGACCAGTCCATTTATCGTTGGCGCGGGGCGGATGTCTCCATCTTGCTGAGTTTTTCGCGGGACTTCCCTGCCGCGCGCATCGTCAAGCTGGAGCGCAATTACCGTTCGACGCAGCAGATTCTCAACGCCGCCGGCACGGTCGTGGCGAATAATCCGGAGCGGCTGGGAAAATCCCTGAGCGCGGAGAAGGGCGAGGGAACCAACCTAAAGTACTTCGAAGCGCGAGATGCGCAGGCGGAGGCGGAATTCGTCGCGGGTGAACTCGAACGCATCATCAACGATGATTCCGATCAGACGTGCGCGGTGGAATACCGTACCAATTTCCAGTCGCGGGCCTTCGAGGAAGTTTTCCGGCGGCGTGGTTTGCGCTTCAAGCTCGTCGGCGGATTCAGCTTCTACAATCGCGCGGAAGTGAAAGACGCATTGGCCTACGTCCGGCTGGCGATGCACCCTGAGGACGATATTTCGCTCCTGCGAGTGCTCAATGTGCCTCCGCGCGGAATTGGCAAAACGACTGTGGATGCCTTGCGGGAAGTGGCGCGCGTGGACGGGTCGTCGCTTTGGGCGGCCATCGAGAAGTTCATTTCTGGTGCTTCGGCGGGCCGCGCCGTCACGCCGCTGCGCGCCTTCCGGGAATTGATTGGAAAACTCCAGGTGGCTTTGGCTGAGAAGGAACCGGCGGAATTCCTGCGAATGGTCCTGGAAGAGTCCGGCTACATGGATATGCTCAAGGACCGCAACACGCCCGAAGACGTGGCGCGGATGGAGAACCTGGAGGAACTCACGCGCGCCGTCGCTGAAAGCATGGAAGCCGGCGAGACGTTCACGGATTTTCTCGACGCCGCGGCGCTGGTTAGCGACGCGGATCAATACGACGGCAAACCCGGCGTGACGCTGATTACGCTCCACAGCACAAAAGGGCTGGAGTTCGACCACGTATTTCTGACAGGCATGGAAGAGGGCATCTGCCCGCACAGCCGCTCTTTGAACGAAGAAAAAGGCATCGAGGAAGAACGGCGGTTGGTTTACGTGGGAATGACGCGGGCGCGGCAATCGTTAACCATGACGCGCGCCGTTTACCGGCGCGTTTTTGGTAACGAACAACAGTTGCGCGCTTCCCTGCCCTCGCGCTTTCTGGCAGAGATTCCAAGCGAGCTTGTAGATACCGTGCGAGGTTCGATGGCTGAAATCGGCGAAACGCGACGCTACGAGCCCGACCCGGAATACTCGTACTCGCCGGAAGAATTCCTGCGGCGCGTGCGCGGCGAAACAAGACCGGCGGCAGCCGCGCCGCGGCGTCCGGCAAGCCCTCCGTCGTTCGGGCGTCCAGCAGTCAAGCGAGGCGGCGACACCAATCCCATGCTGGGGAGAAAGGTGCGTCACCCGAGTTACGGCGTTGGCACCGTTGTAGGCGTAGAAGGCGACGACGAGGATCGCCGCATTTCCGTCAGTTTCCCGGGCCGTGGAACCAAGAAGTTCATCGAGCGCTATGCGCAGCTCGAACAGGCGTAGCACACTGGGATCAGTGCGGAACTCTGCTTGCGCCAACAAGTTGCGTGACGGGGCTTCTCAGGGTACATTGAGGCGCAGCTTCGTTCCCCAAGACCGTTTCGAATGACGTCAGGCTTCCGGATGGCCCGGACGCGATCGGAGTGCATGGGTGGGATCAGACCTCTTCTGTTGCAAGAGCATCGATCAACTTCTATCCGATTCGGAACACGCGGAAGTCCGATTAAAAAAGTCTCTTGGCTGGCTGAGCCTGACTTCACTGGGTATCGGCGCGGTCATTGGGTCGGGCATCTTTACCATTGTCGGCACGGCCATCGCTGGGCAAAAGTTTCAAGCCTCTTCCATCCTGAACGCTCCTCTTCTTGAGTATCTGATTCACCATTCCGCTTCGTTCGGACGCCCCGGCGCCGGCCCGGCGATCGCTCTCTCGTTTGTCCTCGTCGCCATCGCCTGCGGATTCGCGTCGGTGTGCTACGCCGAGCTCGCCGCCATGATTCCGATCGCTGGCAGCGCGTACACGTACACCTACGCAACAATGGGAGAACTCGTCGCCTGGATTATTGGCTGGGACCTGATCCTAGAGTACGCCGTCAGCAATATGGCCGTCAGTGTGGGGTTTTCACAACACATGGTCAACTTGCTGGACTGGTTCGGGGTGCATCCGAATCCCCGCTGGATTTCACCGGCCTATTTGCCCACGGGATTGTCCGACCTGGAGGGCAACATGCTCTACGGGCCCGGCTGGCATTTGGGGTTCAACTGGCCCGCATTCATCATCGTCATGCTCCTGACGGTGATCCTGGTTCGCGGCATCAAGGAATCCGCGCGTACCAACAACATCATGGTGTTTCTGAAAATTATCGCCATCCTGGTGTTCGTGAGCTTCGCGTCAAAACTGATTATTCCTGCCAACTATCATCCCTTCGCCCCGAATGGCTGGCCCGGTATCTTGACGGGCGGCTCGATCGTGTTCTTCACCTACATAGGGTTCGATTCCGTCTCTACGGCAGCCGAGGAATGTAAAAACCCCCAGCGCGATCTGCCGATTGGCATCATCGCCACACTGGTGATCTGCACTCTGCTGTACATTGCCGTAGTTGTCGTGCTCACGGGATTGGTGAAGTGGGACACTCTGATGGACGATGCCGCGCCGGTGGTGAACACCCTCCGGAAACTTCATTTCACCGGAGTTCGACTCGTCGTTCTGATCGGCGCATTGATGGGCATGATCTCTTCCCTGTTGGTCTTCCAGCTCGGACAAGCGCGCGTGTGGTTCGCGATGTCACGTGATGGCTTGTTTCCCAAAATTTTCAGCCGCGTGCATCCGCGTTTTCAGACGCCGGACTTTTCCACCTGGATGGCCGGCTTCGTGGTGGGAATTCCGGCAGGCCTGCTGGACATCGGAACGCTCGCCGATCTTTCGAATATCGGCACGCTGTTCGCTTTTGCGCTGGTGGCCGGAGGGGTCCTGATTCTGCGTTACAGAGAACCGGATCGGCCGCGCGCCTTCCGCGCCCCGGGCGGGCCGCTGGCGCCGGCTCTTACGATCATCACGTGCGTCCTGCTGATGGCCGGCCTGCCGATCATGAATTGGATCCGGTTCTTTGTCTGGATGATTCTGGGGTTGGTGCTTTATTCTTTTTATGGGCGCAAGCACAGTACGCTGAGGGCGGCCAATCGCGTTTAAAAGGAATCGCAGAATGCAGCGGCAGTCTCATCACCAACCCTGGAGACAAGCGCTACCCGTGCTTGCCGTCTTCCTGGTTTTCCTGACTTCTTCGCAAGTCTCGCGCGCCTGGGGAAGGAACGGCCAGCGACTCGTTGTCAACAAAGCCGTCGACACTCTGCCGTCTGACATCCGATTCTTTTTCGAATCAAGTCGCGGAGTGCTCGTGCAGCACGTGACCGACCCTCTTGACTCCCTGGCAAAGTCTCCCTTGGAGCGCCACAATCATTTCCTGTTTCTCGACAAGTACGGGCGGTTTCCTTTCAACGCTCTCCCGCGCGAATACAAAGACGCGGCAGCCAAATTTGGCAAGGCAAAGCTGGACGCCAACGGCCTGCTTCCATGGCAGATTGGCGTCTACAGCGAAAAACTCACGGAAGCCATGAAGGCCGGCAAGTGGGATGAGGCAAGAGTAGACGCCGCCATCCTCGCGAACTATGTGGCGGAGGCCCACGACCCCTTCAACACCACAGATAATTTCGACGGCCACCTCAGCGGCCAGACCGGCATCAACGAACGCTTTGGAACCACGCTCATCGACCGCTTTTCGTCCTTTTTCCCCATGCGGCCAAATGACGCAGTCTTTATCAGCGACCCCACGGACTACGCGTTTGAGGCCTGCATCAGTTCGCACAGTTGGCTCGAAACCGTTCTGCTGGCCGACCGCCGCGCGCGCCACGGCGAAAACTCCTTCACCGACGAATACTACGATCGCTTCTACAATCAAGCCGCGGCCATCCTGATTCGCCAGCTCTCCGACGCCGCAACAGACGTCGGTTCCTTCTGGCTCACCGCCTGGGTGAACGCCGGGCGGCCGCAACTGCCGCATTAATCCTTCGCGAATGACTTCACCCTTGCTCTCGGACCGCGTTCTTTCATTGCCCAAGGCGGAGCTTCATCTCCATCTCGAAGGCTCCATCCAGCCGGCAACCGTCTGCGCGCTGACGGCGCGTCACGGCGTTGTGATGACGGGAGAGGATGTGCGTAGGCGTTACGCGTACCGTGATTTCTCCGAGTTCATCGATGCCTTCAAATGGGTAACCTCTTTTCTTCGCGATCCGCAGGACTACGCCCTAATCGCGCGCGATCTCGCCGAACACTTGCTTACCCAGAACGTGGTGTACACCGAAGTGACCTTGTCCATCGGCGTGATGCTGCTGCGAAAGCAGCAACCGGAAGCCAATTTCGAAGCTCTCCTCAGCGCCACAGAGCCGTTCGAACGCCGCGGCCTGCGCTTTCGCTGGGTCTTCGACGCGGCTCGACAATTCGGCGCGGACGCAGCCATGGAAGTGGTCGAGTCTGCCCGGCGGTGCGCCTCGAAAGCGATTGTCGCCTTCGGCATTGGCGGCGATGAACTCAGCGTCCCAACGGAAGAGTTTCAGCCTGTCTACGCCAGAGCCGCTGAAATCGGCCTGCATCGCCTGATACACGCCGGCGAAACCGGTGGCCCTGGAAAGATCCGCGAGGCCATCGAACTTCTCGGTGTTGAACGCATCGGCCACGGCATTGCCGCGATCCATGATCCGGCTTTGATGGACTTGCTTGTGGAACGCTGGATCCCCCTGGAAATTTGTCCCGGCAGCAACATCAGGACAGGCGCCCTCGCTCTCCAGCTCGGTCGCGAGAGTGCACGAATCGAAGATCACCCCTTGCCCAAGCTTTTGCGCCACGGCATTCCCATCGTGCTCTCCACCGATGATCCCGCCATGTTCCATACCACCTTGCAAACGGAGTATGAAAACGCCGCGCGCATGGGGCTCAAGGAAGAAGAACTCCTGACGCTCGTGGAAATGGGATTCCAACATGCATTCCGTGCCGCCGCCGAACGCCGCGAAGCGCGAGGTACTTGAAGGGAATGCTATACTAGAGCCATGAAAGCACACGTCTGGGTCATGCCCAAACGCACCGTACTTGATCCCCAAGGACAAACAATCCAGCACGCGCTCGCCGGTCTGGGCTACGCCGCAGTCAAGGACGTTCGCCAAGGCAAATTCTTCGTCCTGAATCTCGACGGCTGGAGCCGCGACGAAGCGCAGAAACAACTGGAGCGCATTTCCAAGGAAGTCCTCACCAACCTGGTCATCGAAGAATATCGATTCGAAATCGTAGACTGAATTGACTGACTCATGACCGGATCGTTCCATCTCGCCGCGAGTTGCATCAAATTTCTTAGCATCTGCGCAGTGCTTGGAATTCTCTTGATTCTGCCTCTAGCTGGGTGCAAGGGTAAAGGTCACACTTCCGACCCTCGCTTGCGCCAGATTGATGAACTGCTGGACGCCCAGCTTCCAAAGGGCTCACTAAAGGCACGGGTTGCCGTCTACCTCAGTTCGCAAGGCTTTCCCCTGCAAGCTTCGAATGATCCGCGCGCAATCGTGGCCATCGTCCATCGTGTGGACACCGAAACGTTAAAACCCGTGACGGCGCTCGTTACATTCCATTTTGACGCCCGCGACAAGCTCCAGTCCTATGAGATCGTCGAGGGTCCGGATTCCATGCCTCGACCGTAATCTCATTCGCGGCACCTTGCGGGGATTTCACGGTCCGGAATTGTCAGGCATGTTAGGCTTTTAAAATTGCCTCCAGGAGAAACCGGGCATGTGCGGAATTGTCGGCTACATCGGCCCTAAGAAAGTTGTCCCCGTCATCATCGAAGGTCTGCGCAAGTTGGAATACCGCGGCTACGATTCGGCGGGAATCGCCGTTGTCACCAAGGACGGCAAGTTGGAGATTCGGCGTGCCCCGGGCAAGCTCCGAAACCTCGAAGAGGTCATCGCCAAATCGCCCATAGAAGGCACCTACGGAATCGGCCACACGCGCTGGGCCACCCATGGCCGCCCAACCGAAGAAAATGCGCATCCGCACCGCGACTGCAGCGGACAGATCGTCGTAGTGCACAACGGAATCATCGAAAACTACCTCGAACTGAAAGAAAAACTCCATAAGGAAGGCCACAAGTTCGCCACGGAAACCGATACGGAGATCGTGGCGCACCTCGTCGAAAAGAATTCGCAGGGGGGCGTACCCCTTGAGGAAGCGGTGCGCCGCTCGCTGAAGGAATTGCGCGGGATCTATGCCCTGGTTTTCCTCTCCGCCAAGGATCCGCAAAAAATCGTGGCCGCCCGCCTTGGCCCACCCTCGGTAATTGGACTTGGCGAGGGAGAGTATTTCGTCGCCAGCGACATCCCTGCCCTGCTTCAGCACACTCGCGAGATTTTTTTCCTGGCCGATGGCGACATTGCCGTTCTCACCGCCAAAGGGGTTCATGTGATGGACCACGACGGCCGCCCCGTCGAGCGCCCCGCTCACCACGTGGCGTGGGATCCCATCATGGCGGAAAAGGGCGGCTACAAACATTTCATGCAGAAGGAGATTTTCGAGCAGCCCCGCGCCGTGCGCGATACCCTGCTTGGCCGCATCTCGCAGGACACCGGAAAAATCTTCCTCGACGAAATGCAAATCACAGAAAAGCAATTCCGCGACTTTCACAACGTGCGCATCGTGGCCTGCGGCACGAGCTGGCACGCGGCCCTGGCTGGGAAATTCATGATCGAACGCCTGGCGCGCGTGCCCGTCGAAGTGGATTACGGCAGCGAATTCCGCTACCGCGACCCCATCATCGATTCGAACACTCTGACCGTCTGCATCAGCCAGTCCGGCGAAACCGCCGACACCCTCGCAGCGCAACGCGAAGCAAAAGCCAAAGGCTCTCCCACTCTCGCGATCTGCAACGTCATCGGCTCGATGATCACTCGCGAAGCGGTTGGAACGATCCCTACGCACGCCGGCCCGGAGATTGGCGTGGCTTCAACGAAGGCCTTCACCGCTCAATTGACTGCTCTGCTCCTGCTCGCTTCCTACCTCGGCCAGGTGCGCGGCAAAATGACCGAAGAAACGGCCCGGACTTTGATGCAGGAGTTCACGCGCATCCCGCAAAAGATCGAAATGATTTTGCAAGCGGATGAGACGGGCTTCTATGAAAACCTCGCGCGGCAATTCTTTCGCCACACCGATTTTCTCTACCTCGGCAGGGGCATTCACTACCCCATCGCGCTCGAAGGCGCTCTGAAGCTGAAAGAAATCTCTTACATCCACGCCGAAGGCTACCCTTCCGGCGAAATGAAGCACGGCCCCAACGCGCTGATTGACGAAAATCTTCCGGTCGTGGTGCTGGCGACGCGCGATGAATCCGACCCGGATGCCATGACCCGCTACGAAAAAAGCATTTCGAATATCAAAGAAGTGAAAGCGCGCGACGGCATCGTAATCTCCATCGCCACCAACGGCGATCATCTCGCTCGCGAAGCTTCCGACCACATCATCGAGCTGCCGCCCGCCCCGGAACTGCTCGTGCCCTTGCTCGAAATCATTCCGCTTCAGTTGCTGGCCTACCACATCGCCGTGCGGCGCGGATGTGACGTGGACCAGCCGCGCAACTTGGCGAAATCCGTCACGGTAGAGTAGCCGGGCGCGTTTTCCGCTAAAATGATTCCATGTCTCGAATCTTGCGAATTGGTGCGTGCGCCATCCCGTTCTTTCTGCTCACCGTCTGTTTTACCGCCGATGCTCAGACGACGGAAACGACAGCGCCCCTCCGGGAAATCCGTGCTGAGGGCCTCAAAATCCTCACCGAACCGCAAGTGCTCACTCTGACTGAGCTTCAGACCGGATCGCAAGTTGGGAAAAATGATCTTCAAGCAGCCGCCGACCGGCTGGTGAAAAGCGGGCTCTTTTCCAAAGTAAGCTATAGTTTCCAGACGCGTGGCCTGGGCGTCTCCGTGACGTATCATGTGGAGGAATCCCCGCGGATCCCCGCCTACTTTGACAATATTCCCTGGTTTGCGGACTCCGAGCTCGCCGATGCGATTCGCAAGAAACTTCCCTTCTTCGACGGAACCTTACCCGAAGCCGGCGCCGCTGTGGATCAGGCCGCGGAGGCCGTGAACGAATTGTTGACCGCCAAAGGATTGCAAGTGTCACTCGAGCACTTGGTGATCGCAAGTCCTGTCGGCGACGGCAACGTGCAGGAATTCCGCATCGAAGGCGCGACAATGAAGATGTCCAAAGTGGAATTCAGCGACCCCTCGTTGTCCGCTTCCCACGCCGTCCAACAGCATCTCTCCGAAGTTGTGGGAAAACCTTACTCACGCATGACCATTGACCTGTTCCTCACGGAGTCCATTAAGCCGATCTACCTTCAGCAGGGCTACCTTCGGGCCAGACTCGGGCCTCCGGAAATTCGTCTGACGGGCAATCCCAATCAAAAGCTTCCCGATCAGATTCCAGTCTACGTGCCGGTGACGCCCGGCGGGGTGTATCACTGGAAAGAAGTTCATTGGGCTGGGAACACTCTTCTATCAGAATTCACCATGAACGGACTACTCGGCGTTAAAACCGGCGACGTCGCCGATGGCCTGCAATTGGAAGCAGGCTTGGATCGCATTCGCGAAGAGTACGGTCATCGCGGTTATCTCGATGCAAAACTGGATCCTCTCGCATCGTTCGACGATGACGCGCACACCGTCTCTTACGCGGTCAGCGTTCAGGAGGGCGTTCAATATCACTATGGCAAAATGGTCCTCACGGGGCTTTCCCTTGCCGGCGAACGCAAAGTGTACACCGCCTGGACCATTGCCTCGGGCAACGTCTTCGACAAGGCCAAGTTCGAAGAACTCCTCCAGAAACTACAGTCCCATCAAGAGCAGATCTTTGGCGAATTGCCCGTTCACTACGACGCAGCGAACATCGGGCATTGGCTGCAAACGGACTCCGCCAAAGCAACCGTGGACATACTTCTGGATTTCAAGTAATGCCCGCGCGGCCGTTCGAGAAACTACGGCTTCAGCCGGACTCTGCGATATACTCTGTTTTGGGATGAACAACCTCTTTCGAATTCTCTCCGGCGAAGCAACGTGCGCGAGCACTGAAGAGAAAGAAGCTTTCCTTCTTTCTCGGCTGGCCAATCTTTCTTCCGTTATCGTTGCCCTTTCCGGCGGTGCGGACTCCGCGTATCTGGCATGGGCAGCGCATCGAGCGCTTGGCGAACGCGCCTTGTCCGTCACTGCACTCTCTCCCAGTTTTTCCGCCCATGATCGCGTCATGGTGGAAGAGTTTGTGCGCAAGCTGGGCGTGCGGCATGAATTCATCGAAACACTCGAAATGGAAAATCCCTCCTATCGCGCGAACGAACCCGATCGCTGCTTCTTCTGTAAAGATGAGCTCTTCTCCAAACTCGACGAATTGGCGCTCGCGCGGGGCCTTGCAGCCGTCGCGTACGGCGTAAACGCGGATGACACGCTCGATTTCCGCCCCGGTCATCGCGCAGCAACCAGTCATCAAGTTCTCGCTCCGCTGCTGGACGCCGGGCTTCGCAAAGCCGAGATTCGAACGCTGTCGCACCGCGCCGGCCTGCCCACCTGGGACCGTCCCGCCTCCGCGTGCCTCGCCTCCCGGCTGCCCTACGGCACGGAGGTCACGCCGGAGCGCCTTGCGCTTGTCGAGCGCGGAGAGGCGGCCCTGCGCGAACTGGGGTTCCGGCAATTCCGTGTGCGCCTGCATGACCAGCTGGCCCGCGTGGAAATCGCGCCGGAAGAAATGCCCCGCGCCCTCTCGCTGCAAATGTCCGCGGCCATCGCCGATCGCCTGAAAGCAGCCGGGTTTGCCTATGTCGCTTTGGACTTGGAAGGCTACCGCCAAGGCTCCCTGAACGAGACTCTTCCGCCGCGTGCTGAGCGTTCCGCCAAAGCCGCGTCGGGAACATAATCTCCTTGCCTTGCGTAACTATGGATGGAACCTTCCTGAGTAAGACTCTTGGCTGTTTCGGAGGATGAATGCCGCGTCACCGCAATCTTTGGCTGCCCGCCGCCGTGATCACGGCGCTCTTTGTCCTGGTTGGTTGCAACGTCGGGCCATCGGTGAGCGGCAACTTTGATCGCACCTTTGACGTGAGCGGCCCGCTCCGCCTGGAACTGGCAAACACGTCGGGCGACGTGAACATCGCGGGAAGCGCGGACGGCAAAGTGCACATCCATGCGGACGTGCGCTGTTCCGGAATGGGTCTCGACAATCCGCAGAAGCGCCTGAATGACACGCTTGCGAATCCTCCCGTCGAGCAGAAGGGCGACACCATTCGCATCGGCAAAGAAGGCTCTCGCGTGCGCAACCTCACCATCACCTACACCATTCAAGTTCCGCACGACACGGAAGTGAGCGCCAACGTGGTATCCGGCGCCCAGACGATTCGCGGAATCCGCGGTCCAGTCAAGGTGCAAGCGATCTCCGGCGCGATCAGCGTCGAGAAAATCGATCGCGATGTTCAGCTGAATAGCACGAGCGGATCGGTCTCGGCTACGGATATTGGCGACGATGTAAAAATCTCGAGCGTCTCCGGAAGTGTCATCGTTTCGAAGGTCAAAGGAGATGTGATCGCCAACGCCGTCGCCGGAGTCATTCGCGTGACGAAGCCGGGCGGGCGCGTCGATGCGAGTACCGCGAGCGGCGAAGTCGAAATCGAGGGCGCGATGAATAATGTAAAGGCCCATGCCGCCTCGGGCCAGGTGTCTGTGCAGGGCAATCCCGACGCTGTCTGCTTCTGGGAACTCAAGACCGTTTCCGGCGGCGTTCAATTGAGCGTTCCCGCTTCTTCGAATTTCCACCTCTCGGCGGAAGCCATCTCCGGGGATATTCGCGCCGACATTCCCATCGTGATCGAGGAACAGGGCAAGCATTCTCTTCGGGCCCATATGGGCGCGGGCGGCGGGCGCGTCGAAGTGCACACCTTCTCCGGCGAGATTCGCGTGAGCGGTTCGAATGATACGCGCGCTGCTGGCGCTACTTAGCGTTTCAGAAACCGCTTGAGAACTAGCGACAATTCCTCCCGATACCTTTAGAATCTTCTTCCATGCCTTCCCGGCCTTTCTCTGCTTGCGCAATCGCTTACCTGATGTTCTGCGTACTGAGATTGTCCGCGACTACGGTAGCCGCCTCTCAAATCGAACAAGAGCAACCGTCTCAACCATCGAAACCGGATGCTGCGCCGCAAACCCCGCCTGCAAAGTTGCCCTCGCCGGAGGAAGAATTGCAGCATGCCCTGGCGAGTGCGGGGAATGACCGCGCCGCGGTGGTCCGAAATCTGGAATCGTATCTGGCAAAATTTCCTGAATCGCCCCAAAGACCTCAAATCTACCGCGCGCTCGTGGAAGCGTGCATCCAGCTTCGTGATAGCACTCGCGCGGCCAACTACGCGGAACGCATTATCGCTCTTCGTCCTGACGATATCTCCATGACCATTCTCACCATTCAGCTTCTTGAGAGCAGCGGGGACGAAGCTGGTTTGCGCCGGGCCGTGAACTACGCAACCCGCGTGCTCGACTTCGTTGACCGGAGTTCCCCCGAAGAAAAGTCTCCGAGGGTTTCGCAGGAAGAGTGGATCGCCGAGCGAAAACGCGATCGTTCGTCCGTATTGTCCTTGCGAGGACGACTCGAAGTGAAATTAAAGGACGCTTCCGCAGCGCAAAAGGATTTTGAAGCCAGCTACGCTCTTTTGCCTGGCGCTGCAGCCGCCGAACAGCTCGGTGAAATTGCTGAATTGAAAAAAGATTTGAACTCCGCCATTCAGCAGTATGCGCGAGCCTTTGCGCTTGGTGATTCCTCGAGCGGAGCCACCGGCCGCCACGCCATCCGCCAAAAACTGGGAAATGTGTGGCGGCTTGCGCACGGCTCCGACAACGGATTGGGTGAGTATCTGCTCAAAACATTCGACGACGCCTCTGAGGCTGCGAGCGGCGCAAGGTCTCGAAGAAATGCCGACGCTCGCGAGCTCGCGGAGTTCATGCTCCGCAAAGCGCCCGAAGGTACTCCGTTTCCATTGAAAGACGCAAAAGGAAAGGTCCTCGTTGTAAATTTTTGGGCTACCTGGTGCGGCCCCTGCCACGCCCTGGAACCTCTGTTCGCGCGAGTTGCTGCGCAATTCCAGGGGACTCCGGACGCGCTTTTCCTTGCGGCAGATTGCGATGAAGATGAGACTCTCGTGCCTCCCTACCTCGCGGAGGATAAGCCGCGTACCACCGTGGTCTTTGCCGACGGCTTGGAACGGCTCTTTGCCGTCAACTCCTTCCCCACCGTCATCGTGATCGACCGCGACGGAAAAACGGCGTTCCGCTCCGAAGGTTTCGAACCAGTTGCGTTCGTACAAGACTTGACCGCAGCGGTGCGCCGCGCACTTGGCGCTGCGAATGTGCCAGCGGCTACCGGTACTAAGAAAACCCCCTAGCCATGCGTCGAAGAAGTTTGCGGATATTTCTCTGCGACGTCGCGCGCCGCGAGAATGGTATTGACGTGGATTCGAACGGTGTCTTCGACGCGCCTCGCGTACCCGCCGGCCAGAGCTGTTGCCACTGGAATCTTGCGCCGGCGCGCTTCTTCAAACACTCTGCGATCGCGTTCCTTCAATCCTTGCTTCGTTAGCGACAAACCTCCGAGTTGATCCTCACAATAAGGATCGGCGCCACCCACATAAAAAAGAATCTCCGGCTGAAATTCGTCGAGTGCCTTTTGGACTGCCGGAGTCAATGCATCCAGATACTCCTCGTCATCCACGCGGTCTGTCATGTTCAGATCGATACTCGATGGCGGTTTGTGCGCGGGATAGTTATTTTCCTGATGAATGGAAATCGTAAAAACCGTCGCATCCTTTCCGAAAATGGCGGCCGTGCCGTTGCCATGGTGCACGTCCGTGTCCACGACCATCACCTTCTTTACCGCGCCGTCCGCTTGCAGTTTTCGAATCGCCACCGCCACATCATGAATCGCGCAGAATCCTTCGCCGTGTCCTGGGTACGCGTGATGAAATCCGCCGCTCAGATTCGAACCAAAACCATCCCGCAGCGCCGATTGCCCCGCGAGAATCGATCCACCCGCTGCGAGCCACACGGCCTCCACCAGTTCCGGCGAATACGGCACTTCGAGTTTCATCACATCGCTGGCAGTGAGAGTTCCGGTCCTCAGTTTGCGCACCCAGTCCGGAGTGTGTACGCGCAGAATATCTTCGTCGCTCGCAGGTTCGGGGCAAAGAAAATCATTTTTCGTCGCGATGCCATCGCGAAGAAGCATTTCGTAAATAAGGCGGAATTTCTGCGAGGGAAAAACGTGCGGGCCAAGATTCAAATCATACCGCTCGTGGTAAACAACTTTGAATGGAAGAGAAACTTTCATCGCCCAGAATCAGAAGTTTTTTTACTGCGAACTGCTAACCGTCGACTGTTAACCGCCTTAGTTCTCGCGTTCGAGGATGAAGTCTGGCAGCGTAGCGAGCGCGCGATGAAATTCCGAATCTCCGCCGCCAGTGAGGCAAGCCTTGGCGCGTTGCGCGTAATCCTGCGCAAGATTTCGCGCGCGATCGAGGGCGCCGGATTCGTGTACCAGCGAAACGATGGTCTCCGGACGAACGGAATTGAATTCTTTTTCCGCGAGAACCCGCGCGACCATCTCGCGCGCGTCGCGGTGACCATTTTCCATCGCGTAGATCAGTGGCAGCGTGACCTTGCCTTCTTTCAAATCGCTCAGGACCGGTTTGCCAAGCTGCAGCGCCGACGCCGTAAAATCCAGCAGATCATCCACCAGCTGGAACGCTAAGCCCGCGTAGCGTCCGTAATCGGCAAGCGCTTGCTCTTCCACGCCTTCCAATCCGCCCAGCACGGCGCCTAGGCGCGCGCAACCGCTGAAGAGACACGCGGTCTTGTACGTTGCCAACCGCAACGCATCATCTTCGGTTACGTCAATGCGGCCGATTTTGGAAAGCTGGATCAATTCGCCTTCCACCATTTTCTGCGTCAGATCGATGAGGATGTCGAGAATGCGGAAGTTGCGCTCTTCCAAAGCCATTTGGAAGGATTGCATGTACAGCCAGTCACCGGTGAGCACGCTGCGGTGGTTTCCCCAGCGGGAGTTGGCGGAAGGACGGCCCCGGCGTGTGTCCGCGCTGTCAATCACATCGTCGTGGATGAGCGTTGCGCTGTGGAGAAGCTCGACCACGGCCGCCAGGCGAATTGCGCTGCGATCTGAGCGGCCCGCGTGGCGGGCCGAGAGAAGCAAGAGCGCGGGGCGCAGGCGTTTTCCGCCACCCCCGAGGAGATAGGCCGTGATTTCCGAGACGTCCGGGAACGCGGTATCGCTTTGCCGCGCAAGTTCCTCTTCGACCAAAGCGAGGTCGTCACGGACCAGATCAAAAATCTCTTTGACCGTCAGAAGAGCGATAGCAATTCTCCCAAACTAACTCGTTTCTTTGAGACCTGAGGCCGCGAGACGCGCCGGCCGCGCAAGACCAAAGAAGCGCCGAAAATTATCGGAGGTGGCGGCGGCAACTTCGTCTGGCGGTAAGTTTCTCACACTCGCTATTGTACGCGCCACTTCCGCCACGTAGGCAGGCTCGTTGCGCTTGCCGCGGTAGGCTTGCGGCGCCAGGTACGGAGCGTCCGTCTCAATCACCATCTTCTCTAAGGGCAAAGCTTTCGCAACGTCGCGAATGTTCTGTGTTTTCGGATAGGTCGAATTGCCCGCAAACGAAATCATGAAACCCATTTCGATTCCCCGCCGCGCGTCGTCCAGAGTGCTGGTGAAACAATGAAGAATCCCGCCGAGACCGGTAGGGCGCCAGACCTCTTCCAATAGGTTCAGGCAATCGGACCAGGCATCACGGCAATGAATGATGACGGGCAGTTTTGCCTCGCGCGCGAGCGCCATCTGGTCATGGAACACACGCTGTTGTACATCGCGTGGCGGATGATCGTAGAAATAGTCGAGACCGATCTCGCCCCAGGCAATGACTTTTTCATGTTTGGCGAGAGTCGCAAGCTGTTCGAGATGCTTTGGTGTGACCTGTTCCGCCTCGTGCGGGTGAATTCCCACTGTGGCGTAAATCCAGTCGTGTTGCTCGGCGAATGGGATGGCGGAATCCAACTTTTCCGGTCCCGGACCGGTGCCGATGGCGAGCAAGGCAGTCACGCCGGCGGCGCGAGCTCGATCGAGCATGGCTTCACGGTCCTCCGCGAATTGCTGGAAATCAATATGCGCGTGTGAATCGATGAGTTCCATTTTAGAAGTTGTCAGTCACCCGTTTTCAGTTATCAGTAAAGTGAGGAAACAGATTGTCCGGATTTTTGCTTGCTCTCCAGTTTTCCACGCATGATTCCAAGTCCTCACTTAATACTGAAAACTGACGACGGAAACCTATTTCAAGCGGGCGCCGATTTCGACATCTTCGTCGGGGAAGCCGGCGAGGACGGGGCGGCCTTCGGGGCCGACGGAGGCAGCGACGATCATGCCGTTGGACTCGACGCCGCGGAGTTTGCGGGGCGCGAGGTTGACGACAACGGCGACTTTGCGGCCGATTAATTTTTCCGGCTCGTAGTATTGGGCGATGCCGGCGCAGATCTGGCGAATTTCGGTGCCGATGTCCACGGTGAGCTTCAGTAATTTGTCGGCGCCGATGATGCGTTCGGCGGTCTTGATCTGCCCCACGCGCATTTCGACTTTGGCGAAGTCCTCGATGCCAATTTTCTCCGCGGCTGCAGGCGCAGCAGCGGCAGCAGCGCCGCCAGTGGCGGGCGTGCTTGCAGGCGCAGGCGTAGTGACTGGCGACGGGGCGTTTTGTGCGTCTTTTTCCATGGCTTCCATCCTCTCGATTGCTTCTGCTTTTTCAATGCGGGGGAATAGTGCTTGCGACTTGCCGAGCGGCGTGCCGGGGGTGAGCTGTCCCCAGCGAAGCCCGTCCAGGGCGACGGACCCGGGCTGTCCTGCTTGACCAAGCAGTGTCCACACCTTTGTGGTGCTATCCGGCAAGACAGGATGCGTCAATGCCGTGACAATTCGCAGGACTTCCGCCGTGGTCCAAAGAATCGTTTCACGGCGCTTCTGATCGGCGCCTGTTTCGCCAAGCGACCACGGATGTTCGGTGGTGAGATATTTATCCGTCGCGGCGATGAGCGACCACAGCTCTTCCAGCGCGAGCGAGAATCCCAGTTTGTCGTACTGCTCCAGGACCTCCCCAATCGCTTCCTGTGCTTTCGCAGCCAGCGCAGTGTCCTGCGGTTGAGGTTCGCCGGGCTTGGGAATCTTGCCGCCGCTGTTTTTCTCGATCATCGCCGCGGTGCGGCTGGCAAGATTGCCAAGGCCGTTGGCAAGGTCGCTGTTGTAGCGCCGGACGAGGGCGTCGTAGCTGAAATTGCCGTCCTGGCCGAAAACGGTTTCGCGCAGAAGATAGTAACGAAGAGCGTCCATTCCGAGGACGTGGACGATCGGCCGAGGGCGAACGACGTTGCCGAGCGACTTGCTCATTTTGGCGCTGTCCATGAGCAACCAACCGTGCGCCCAGATTTGTTTCGGAACCGGAAGACCGGCGGCCATCAAAAACGCGGGCCAGTATACAGCGTGGAAGCGAATGATTTCCTTGCCGACGAGATGGACATCCGCGGGCCAGTATCCGATTTTTTCGTACTGCGGGCCGCCAACAGCGCTGAGATAGGCAGTGAGCGCGTCGTACCAGACGTAGAACACGTGCGGCTCTTCGCCGGGCACGGGAATTCCCCAACGGATGGAAGTACGCGTGATGCTGAGATCCCGGAGGCCGCCTTCGACGAAACTGAGAACTTCGTTGCGGCGCGCTTCGGGCTGAATGAAATCCGGATGCTTGGCGTACCAATCGAGAAGCGGCTTCTGAAAGGCAGAGAGTTTGAAAAAATAGTTTGCTTCGGTGACGGTTTCCGTGGGGCGGCCGCAATCGGGACAGTTCTCGCCGGGTTTCACGTCCACGTAGGCATTGTCGTAGATGCAGTATTGCCCGGTGTAATGGCCGGGATAGACAAAACCGTTTTCGCGACAAAGTTTGAAAAGCCATTGCACCGTGTGTGCATGTTTGAGGTCGGTGGTGCGGATAAATTCGTCGCCTTGCACGCCGAGCTCGTCCCATAGCGCACGCCATTCCGCGGCCATTTTCGCGACGAATTCAGATTCCGGAACGCCTGCTTTTTTCGCGGAGCGTTCAACGTTTACGCCATGCTCGTCGGTGCCGGTGGTCATGACCACGTCGTAGCCGCGCATGCGCTTGTAGCGGCGAATGGTGTCGCACACGATAGTCGAGTACGTGTGGCCGATGTGCGGCAAGCCGTTCGTGTAGTAGATCGGCGTGGTCAAGTAGTATTTTGGCTTAGCAGACATTCTTTGATGTTGTCAGTTTTCCGTTGTCAGTCATCCGTTCCGAGAAACAAATCGAACAGGGCACGGTGTATCGTGCCCCTACAAAACCAGAACAATCACGAGCCTCCTTGGTAGGCGCGGAGGGCTTCGCTGATCACGCGCTGCAACGGGACGTTCTTTTCGACGGCTAGTTTGCGGCAGTCGTCGTATTCAGGCGCGACATGCAGGATGCGGCCGTTTACACGGGAAATCTTGATGCGCACGTCGCCGAAACTGGTGGAGATGCTGACGAATTCGCGCGGCAGAGTGCGACGCTGGGCGCGATAGGTGCGCGCGCCAAAGGTGGTTGTCTCCGCGAAGACTAGCGACATCAAGGCATTTGTATCCTGCGGCTTGCACAGAACCGTGAGAAGCGTGCCGGGACGATTCTTTTTCATTTGCACGGGCGTGGTGTAGACATCCAGGGCGCCTGCTGCCAAGGCTTTTTCCAGGAAGTAGCCGTAAATCTGCGGATTCATATCATCGAGATTCGCTTCGATGACAGCAATCTCTTCATCAAATCCGGCGACGGTTTTCTCTGCGGCTTCGCCGATCATGATGCGGATAACATTGGGCTGGCCTTCGAGATCGTCGGTTCCCGCGCCGTAGCCGATGGCGGTGACGCTCATGGGCGGCTGCGGACCGAAGGTGTCGCAGAGTGTTGCGACAATTGCAGCTCCCGTAGGTGTAACGAGTTCTTTTTGGACGCCATTAGAGTAGGTCGGCTTCCCTTGCAGTAAATTGGCGGTGGCGGGCGCGGGCACGGGCAAGACGCCGTGCGCCATTTTCGCAGTGCCGCCGCCGACATTCAGAGTCGAGCAGGCGAACTTTTCGATGCCGAGGGCGTGAAAGCCGATGCAGGCGCCGACGATGTCCACGATGGCGTCCACGGCGCCAACTTCGTGAAAATGAATCTTTTCGAGCGGGACGTCGTGAACGCGGGCTTCGGCTTCTCCCAGTTTCGTGAAGATCGCGGCGGCGCGTTCGCGGACTTCGGGTGCAAGCTGCGATTTTTGTAGGATTTCGAGAATAGCGCTGAGCGAGCGGTGCTTCTGCTGATCCTCGGTCTTGACCTTGACGTTGGTGGCGGCCATGCCGCTTTTCCAGACTTTCTCGGCGGTGAGCTCCCAGCCAGGGACCTGGAGGCCGCGCAATTCGGAGCGGAGATGCTCGACGGCGCAGCCGGCGTCAACCAAAGCGCCAAGCGTCATGTCACCGCTAATGCCGGAAAAACAATCAAAATAAGCGAGTTTCATGGGAAGCCACCGCGGGAACATCCTGCGTGACCCAGTTCCGTTGGAGAAGAGTTGATAGTATCGGCGGAAGGAGAGGGTGTCAAACGGAGGAGGTGACGAGCACATGGTGAGCGACTGTCGAAAGCCCGTGCACAGGGCTTCGGAGCTCCTGGGGAAACCGGAGTGACCTACAAAATTCAGAAGGCTAGTTAACAATAATAGCCCCCCCTCCCCCATGCTTTTTGTAAGTATTCATTCCAGGCAATTTAGAGTTTTTCAAAACCAAGACTTCCATAAGTGTGGAATCTAAAGAACTTGCAGCAGCAGATTTCTGGTCGCGGTGAGGGACGTGGGCGGAGACGCCGTAGTCGAGAATTCACAAAGGTCGATAGCATGGGTTTGTTAGCTTGTCAATTATGATTACGTTCTAGTATCTGACCAGAGGGCCCCCAAGCGGCATAAGTATTGAAAAGGAAAACTGTTGCGTAAGCCGGTGATTTTAGGGCTGGTAAATCGCGGGTCGCGTGCCGTTTGGCGGGTTGCATTCAATGCTTTGACCGTGTCTTCCGGTATCTCTATACTTGAGTGCTTCGCGATTTCGGAAAACTGCCCGAAGGCTAACAATCATCACGATGCTTAGACCGTAAGATTGGTAGCTGTGCCCCGACCCGGTCGGGGTAAGCACACCGCACTCCAAAGAGGACACTTGTACCAAGCACTTACCAATCGGCTGCGGACGGCGCTGGCAGGGTATATCCGTGAGAAGTATGGGGTGGAGCTGGCGATTGCGCTGGAGCAGCCGCCGAAGATTGAGATGGGAGAGGCGGCTTCGCCAGTGTGTTTTGAGTTGGCGAAGAGATTGAAGAAGGCGCCGCGATTGATTGCGCAGGAGATTGCGAATGGGTTGGGGGCGGTTGAGGGGATTGCCAAGGTCGAGGTGGCGGGCGGGGGGTATTTGAATGCTTACTTTGATCGCGCAGGGTTTTGGACTGGCGCTGAGGCGGAGACAGAGACCGGGAAAGAGAAAGGACAACGCAGAGACGCCCCGACAGGGTCGGGGCGGGCTCCGAACGCGGAGTTGCACAGAGAGGGCCGAGCGACTCCAACAGGCGCAAAGCAAGGGAAGGTGATTGTCGAGCATACGAGTATCAATCCAAACAAGGCGGCGCACATTGGGCATGTGCGGAATGCGGTGTTGGGCGACACGATGGTGCGGATTTTGCGGCACGCAGGAAGTCGCGTGCAGATTCAAAACTATATTGACAACACCGGGGTACAAGTGGCGGACGTGGTGATTGGCTTTCTGCAGATGGAGCAACGAACGCCGATCGGCGTGAAGATGATGGCGATGGAGCCGAAATTCGATTACTACTGCTGGGATTTGTATGCGAAGGCAACGAACTTTTTTGCGGAGGACAAGGCGCGAGCGGAGAAGTTACGCGGCGCGACGCTCAGGGCGATCGAAGAAGGTAAGGGCGAGGATGCGGAAGTGGCGCAAGTGGTGGCGGATGCGATTGTGGGGAGCCATCTGCGGACGATGGCGCGGCTGGACATTCACTATGATTTGCTGGCGCGGGAAAGCGAGATATTGCACTTGAAGTTTTGGGACGCGGCGTTTGAGATGCTGAAGAAGTCCGGGGCAATTCATTTGGCGACGACCGGGAAGATGGCGGGGTGTTGGGTTATGCCTTGGGAGGAGGAAAAGAAAGAAATTTCAAGAATTAACACAGAGACCGCAAAGAGCGCAGAGGGCACGGAGAAGAGTGAGGACGAGGAGAATTCGCAGGACAAGATTATTGTGCGGTCGAATGGGACGGTGACGTACGTCGGGAAGGATATTGCGTATCAGCTTTGGAAATTTGGGCTGTTGGGGAAGGATTTTCATTACTGGGGATGGCCGAACGCGCCGGAGGGGGAGACAGTGTGGGCCACGACGAGCGGCAAGGGCGACCCGGCGGCGCCGCATTTTGGGGAGCCGGCTTCGTGCGTTTATAACGTGATTGATGCGCGACAGGCGTATTTGCAGAAGGTGGTGGCGGCGGGGTTGCGGGCGCTCGGGCATGGCGAAGCAGCGGAGCGATCGATTCATTTGTCGTATGAGATTGTGGCGCTGACGCCGCGCTGCGCGGCGGAGATGGGTTACGAGCTTACGCCGGAAGAAGCGGAGAAGCCGTACGTGGAAGTTAGCGGGCGGAAGGGATTTGGCGTGAAGGCGGATGATCTGCTGGACAAGCTGGAGGCGGCGACGATTGCGGAGGTGCAGCAACGGCATCCGGATATGATTGCGGAGGAACAGACGCGTACGGGGCATGCGATCGCGGTAGGTGCGCTGCGATTTTTTCTGCTGAAGTTTACGAGGACTTCGATCATTGCCTTTGATTTCAAGGACGCCTTGAGCTTTGAGGGAGAGACAGGGCCGTATTGCCAGTATGCGGTGGTACGGATTAGGGGGATCCGGCGGAAGGGCGTGGAGGTGGGGACGACGAACGTCGAGGTGACGAAGGAATCCGCCGGGCAACTGCTTGCGGGAGCTGAGGGGAACGGGTTGTGGGAGCTGCTAGTGGCGGCGGGTTCGCTGGATTATGCAGTGGACGCGGCGATCGGGACGCAGGAGCCGGCGTTTGTGGCGAAGTATGCGTTTCAACTGGCGCAGGCGTTTAATAATTTTTACCACAAGCACCACATTTTGTCGGAAGCGGATGAGCAGAAGCGGGCG
>Ga0307477_10000271_pt1 | contig 66723 bp, 48 predicted proteins | sample atmos_gasesECM2C_FD_203316 | JGI IMG/M metagenome (GOLD analysis project Ga0307477, IMG submission 203316) | Hardwood forest soil microbial communities from Morgan-Monroe State Forest, Indiana, United States - atmos_gasesECM2C_515 | ecosystem: Environmental > Terrestrial > Soil > Temperate...
TGCCACAGTTCAGAACCCCGCTCCCCGTCAAGGTAATGCCAACTACGCGCTGTATAACACGTACGGCCTGGCGAAGACAGCGGGCAATGTGTGCAACTCGAGTACGGCAACGCTTCCAAATAGCTGCGTCTTCAACGACATCACCAAGGGCAATAACTCCGTGGCTTGCGTCGGCGGCAGCCCGAACTGCAGCAATACGAGCACGGCGGCAAACCAATTCGGCATCATGGCGACTACTAAGGGCGGCTCGATACCGGCGTTTGGCACCTCCGCGGGATATGATTTGGCGACGGGGCTAGGGTCGGTGAATGTAGCGAATTTGCTGGCCAGTTGGAGTGCGCCAGCCCGAACGGCATCAAGCACGACTCTGAAACTGCCGGTTTCCAGTACGGTGGATGCAAGTGTCATGGTCAGCGGTACCGTCGTACCCAGCTCGGCAACGGGAATCGTCTCGCTCTATCAGGGAAACACGAGCACTGGGATTGTGATCGACAGTTTCCTCGTGTCAGGCGGAAACTACGGCGGCCCCACCACTTTCTTGCCGGGCGGCATGTACCAGGTAATCGCACACTATGGCGGCGATGGTGCGTCTGCAGCGAGCGACTCCCCGCCTACGACAGTGACTGTCACAAAACAGAGCAGCCAGGCGGTGGTAAGCTTCGTAACCTTCGACGTGAACGGGAATCCGATCCTGACTACTGTTCCAGTGTCGGTCCCCTACGGCTCGTCATACATTCTGCGAGTGGACGTAGAGAACGGCAGCGGACAAACCTGTCAAAACTTGAGTACGGGAGCAATTCGATTCATATGTCCATCCGGCACCGTGGCATTGAGCGCCAATGGATCTGCGTTAAAGGATTTCCCGCAGGCACAGAATGCGAACGCGACCAACATCGCTAACCTGAACGATCGGGGATTTGCCGAGGATCAGCGTCCGATCCAACTACCGCCGTCATCGACACCATACAACATCGTGGCGGCCTATTCAGGGGACAACAGCTATACGGCAAATACCTCGACCGGGGAAAGCGTCACAATCACGCAGGCGGGGACGACGACGGTGGTGACGGCAAGCCCCACTTCGATTGCGTCGGGGGGCACGGTGACGCTGACGGCGACGGTGACATCAACACAGTTCAGCGGCGACGCTCCAGGGGCACCGGGCGGGAAGCTACTCGCGACACCCGTGCAATTCCTGAACGGTACGACGCCGATTAGCGGTATGGTGCAGCTTACGCCGTCTCCAGGATCAGCGAATGGCCCTCAGCTTACGGCAACACTCACGACAACGCTTTCGGGGCTGGGGATTCCGGATACTACGACTCCGTGGAAGCCGAAGCTGCCTCCGGGGGTGTTCTGGTTGCTAGGGTATTGCGCTGCCCTCTACGGGCTGTTCCTGATGAAGATGCGGCCATCGAGGCGCCGAGGATATGCATACGCGGGATTGCTTGTCTTTGCACTGGCTGCGGCGGGGATTGCCGGTTGCGGAGGCGGCGGCGGATCGAGCAAGACTCCTCAGGTCAAGACAGTGACGATCACAGCGAAGTTCGCCGGGGACAGCAACTACACGGCCTCGAGCAATACCACAACTGTTACGATTCAATAAGCGAAGAGACCAATAGAAAAAGAAGCGGCTCCGATTCCGTCGAAGCCGCTCTTTTTTGTCACTAGATTTCAGCGCCAACGAACAACTGAAAGAAAAGAAATCAGCGCGGAGTTTGCAACTGCACAGAGAGTGCCGCCGCGAAATACGGGTGGGAATGAGATCCTTCGACTCGACTCGCTTCGCTAGCTCCCTTCGACTGCGCTCAGGGCAAGCAGGATGACGATCCTTCGGAACGTCAGTTGGCGCTGGGAGGGAAGACGATGCCCCAGAAACCGGGGGAAGGCGTGGAGAATTCGACGGGAATGAGAGAGCCTTCGCCGGAAATCTGAGGCGGGCGCGCGACTTTGGCTTCGACGCTTTTCTGCGTCTTGGGATTTTCGACGGTGATCTTGGTTCCGACGGTAAGAGGGTCGGGAAGAATGATCAAACCGCCATTTTCGCTGACGGTGTGAGTGACGCCGCGGACAGGTTCGGGCTTTCCCTCCAGGCGAACACTGACGGTCATCCTCAGGAGGACGCGCTGGGCGCGTCGGCGCTCTTCCGCCGTGGGCGGGCGCGAGGTCACGACACTCGCAGAAGATTTGGCCGGACCAGGCTTGACAGGAATCGTCGGCTTCACAGTTCCATCCCCCAGAAATCCATCTCAGGCGCGACCAATTCGACGCCGTATTCCCAGCCGTCCGGGCGGGGATTGCCCTTCCAGACGATTACCGCGGCGTTGCTGGCACCGTTGGCGAGATTGGTGAGAGCGAGGCGGTGTTCCAAATTGAGCGATTGAGAGATTACGACCATGCAGCCATAGGAATTGATGACCCGCGTATGGGCTTCCACGCTCTGACGCTTGCCGGATGTAACATCCCACTCCAGGCGCACGGGGACGCGCGAGTTCATGCGGTGGCCGCGGCGCTTGTCGTGCCTGGCCGAACCGATAGTCCTCGTTTCCTTGGGCTTACCTGAGGTCTTCACCGGCATTTTCGCCTCGATAAGGCCATGCTAGAGTTGGGATTAGAAACGGTCAATGGTACAGAGGCGGGGTTGCGGACGAAAGAATAGCTGGCCGAAAGGACAGGTAACGTTACTGGGACGGGAAAGGGCTTGAAAAACCTGATTGTCAATGCGGATGACCTGGGGTGGACGGAGGGCGTAAACCGCGGGATTGCCGAAGCCCACCGCAATGGGATTGTGACGAGCGCATCCCTGCTGGCGAATGGCAAGGCTTTTACCGGCGCGGTGGTGCTGCTGCGCGCGACGCCAGGCCTGGGCGCGGGTGTCCACCTAAACTTGAGCGATGGGCTCCCAGTGGCAGCGCGGGAGCGGGTGAAGAGTCTGGTGAATAATGCAGGAGCGCTGCAGGGTGGGCCGGAAAGCTTGCTGCTGCGTTCGGCGGGGCGAAGCCTGGCGCTGGAGGAGGTGGAACGCGAATGGGACGCGCAAATAGGGAAAGTGCGCGAGGCGGGGATCCAGCCGACGCACCTGGACGGGCACAAACACGTGCACATGCTGCCCGGATTGTTTGAAATGGCGCTGCGGCTGGCGAAGAGGCACGGAATTGGAGCGGTGAGGATCGCGCATGAGTCGTCCAATTTGCGCGTGGCGCTCTCCAGCGGCGGGAAGCAGCGCGCCTCAGTGGTGATGAAACAAGGAGTGCAGGCGCGCGGGCTGAAATTGCTGGCTCGAGATGCGCGCGAACAAGCGGAACGCATGGGGATAGCGACGGCGGATTATTTTTGCGGGATTGCGCAGACGGGGGAGATAACGCGGGAAGGCGTCCGGCGATTGCTGAAGGACTTGCCTGAGGGCACGACGGAGCTCATGTGCCATCCAGGATATGTGGACAAGGAATTGGGAGAATCGGCGACGCGGCTGCAAGCCTCGCGCCAAAGGGAGGTGGAAATCTTGACGGACACAGGGATTCGAAATCTAGTCGCGCTGCAGGGTATTCGCCTGATAGACTATGGCCTTGTAGCCAGCGAAGCATGAATAGCGAATCATCCATCCGCTACTCGGTCGTTGTTCCTTTCCTCAACGAGCAGGAAAACATTCCGCCCTTGTACATGAAGCTGACGGAAGTGATGGACGCGCTCGGCGAGCCGTATGAACTCGTGTTCGTGGACGACGGAAGCCGCGACAATTCCTTCAAAGTGTTGTCCGACATTTATGAGCACGATCGCCGCGTGAACCTGGTGCGGCTGCGGCGAAACTTCGGGCAGACGGCGGCGCTGAAGGCCGGATTCGATTTTGCGCGCGGCGAAATCATCATTTCAATGGACGGAGATTTGCAGCACGACCCGGAAGAAATCCCGCGATTCCTGGAAAAAATCGAGGAAGGATACGACTTGGTGAGCGGGTGGCGTCATGCGCGGCGCGACCACTGGCTGATGAGGCAATTTCCGAGCCGCATGGCAAATTTGATGATGGCCAAGCTGTCGGGCGTGGACTTGCACGATTTCGGGACAACGTTCAAGGCCTACCGGCGGGAGATCATTCAGGAAATCCAGTTATACGGCGAGCTGCACCGCTTTATTCCGGCACTGGCGAGCACGACGGGCGCGCGCATCACGGAAGTGCCCATCGCGAACCTGGTGCGGAAAAGCGGGAAGTCCAACTACGGTATTGGCCGGACGATCCGGGTTTTTCTCGATCTGATGGTTGTAAAATTCCTGCTGGATTATTCGACGCGGCCGCTGCAGTTTTTCGGTTTGCTGGGCGTGGGTGGAGCAGGCCTGGGCATGCTGATAGGATTGTTCCTTGCAATCCAGAAATTTGGCTATGGCGTCCCGGTGATGGCGGAGCACGGACCGCTGATGCTGCTGGCCGTGGCGCTATTTATCAGCGGAGTGCAGTTCATTTCCATGGGGTTTCTTGGAGAGATGCTGGCGCGCACTTATTATGAATCGCAGAACAAGCCGATTTATGCGCTGCGCGAGGTGAAGAGCCACCGCAAAGAAGCGGGCGATTCCGCCGAGCAGGCGCGGCCTTCAGGCAGCTCCGAACGGTAAGCTTTCGAGTGAGTAGCCTTCGAGCTTATTCCCCACTTTTCCAAATATGTTGGGATTTGGCCGCCGGATGCTTGGTTTTGCATTGGCGGCCGGTGGCAACGTGTGCGGCCGGGCACAACAGGAGGCGCCGTGAATCGTGAACAGTTTTACGCCATCATGAGCGGCGAAGGCACGCTCGACTATGAATTGTACTTGAATACAAAAACTCTGCTCTCGTGCCAGACAAAACTGGAGGAGCTGTGCAACGCCGACGAGCTGCAGTTTCAAATCGTGCACCAGGTCGAAGAACTCTGGATGAAGCTGATTGCTTACACGCTGCTGGACATTGACGAATATCTGCAACAAGAGAACACGAATCGCGTTATAACGCTGTTCCGGCGCGTGCACGCGGCGCAGAAGCTGATGATCGGGCAAATTGCGCTGCTGGAGACGATGTCGCCGAAAGAGTATCAGGAAATCCGCAAGAAACTCGGTAATGGGAGCGGCCAGGAATCGCCGGGATTCCGCGTGTTGCTGAAGATGTACCAGCCGCTTTGGAATTCGTTCCAAGAGAACTATTTAGTGAAACACGGGCTGACGGTGGAAAACATATACGACTCGCAATACTCGCATGGAGATGCCTACGTGGTGGCGGAAGCGCTCGCGGAATTCGATGAGCTTTTCCAAAAATTCCGCTACGAGCACATGCAGCTGATTCACCGGACGATCGGATTCGGCTCCAAATCGCTCAAGGGACGCCCCGTCGAGATTCTCGAAGAAGGAATGCGGCACAAGTTTTTCCCGGAGTTGTGGGAGATACGCAGCCAGATGACGGACCGATGGGGCGCGGAGTATGGCGTGAAGCGAGATCCATTGGGCGGACACCACTGAGGAAGAGTTAAAAAATCAAAGAGTCTAAGAGGCAAAGAATCGGGGATCCCAACTAGCGCCGCGGAGAGATTTCATGGTACGCGCCGCGGAAAAAGAGAAGCGGCTCGCCAGTGTGGGCTTCGGCGGCATCCACCTTAGCGACAAAAATCGTGTGATCTCCAGACAAGTGCGAGGCGACGATAGTACAAGCCAGTTGGGCGAGTGTACCGTCTACGACCGGAACACCCTGCCGAATCCAGCGGTAACGAACGCCCAAGCGCTCCTCCGCCTCAGCTTTGAGTATCCCTTTTGCGAAGTACTCCGACCAGGCCTCCTGGCCCTGTTTCAACACGCTGACGCCAAAGGGACGCTTCTCCTTTAACAAAGAGAGGAGGCGCGCGCGGTGATCGACACAAACGAGCACAAGCGGAGGGTGGAGCGACACGGAAGTGAAAGAGTTCGCAGTCATGCCGTGCACTTGACCGGGGGCGAGCTCGACGGTGACAACGGTGACACCGGTAACGAAATGGCCGAGGGCTTCGCGAAAATCTTTCTCAGAGATTGGCGTCGGGGGCATGGTTGAAGTTTTTGAAGATACCATACTGTGATACTCGCGGGGAAAAACGGCGCATAGTTCGGCAGTGGTTCAGTATCGGGTCTGCCGAATAATCTTCCTGTTCAAGTAGTCCAGATGCCGCCGAAGAACATTCTGTAGGCGCAAACGTGTTCGCTTGCGTGTGCTCCACTATGAAGGATTGGCTTCTCCCACAACCTCATTGGTCTGGATGATGGCTTTTCCATTCTGCTGCCATTCGCTCAGCTTTAAGAATCTGTGTAGGTGTCATCTGAGCTTTGGCATAGGTGAGATTCTCTTTGAAGTTAGTCAGACTGAACCACATGTAAGCCTGAACGTAGTCCTTCGGAACGCCCAGACCATCCAGATAGAGCAGCCCCAAGTTGTTCCGTCCTTGACCTGCTCCTCCCAAGTCGGGGACGTGGTCCGCAGCTTTTCGGTACCATTTGGCAGCCAGCTTGTAATTCTGCTGGACCCCCTCTCCCTCCTCGTACATTTGTCCCAGGCTGACTTGGGCGTCTGGGTCGCCGTGCGCAGCCGCCTTTCTCAACCACTTCAACGCTTCTTGAAAATCAGGCTTTCCAAACCAACCTCCTTCATAAGCGGCACCGAGCCAGAATTGCGCCCCTCTGTCTCCTCGCTGCGCCTTGGCTAGAAGTGATTCTCTATCGGCCTCGGTCCACTTTGGGGGTTGAGACATTGACGCTGAGGCAGCCTGCGTCGAGAGAGTGGTTTGCGGCCTCGCTACGGTGGATAGCACAAATAGCGGAAAGATAAGAATCGGGAGCAGAGTGCGCTGTCTCATATAGCTCGCATCAAGAGGCTATAATACACCCAGGAATATTGAGTGAGTGATAGCGACTTGATTGATTAACGTGCGGACTGGAAGTTCAACCACTGCGGATAATTCGCGACCGCTTCCGGCAGCATGAAGCAGTCCGCGGACGCGTATAATCGGGGACTGTTTCGAAATGCCCGCGGCGGTTTCCGAAGAGAGGGTCAAAGGAACTCGCCGCAAGGGGGGGCATCCGCCATGGCGAGGAAGATCGGCATTTTGGGGGGCACGGGGCCGGAGGGATCGGGGCTGGCGTACCGCTGGGCCCGCTCGGGCGAACACATTGTTATTGGTTCGCGGGACGCGCAGCGGGCGGCGCAAACGGCGGCGCAGTTGCGCGAGCGAATTGGCGGATCAGCACAGATCGAGGGCGCGGATAACGCCGCCGTGATCGCGCAATGCGAGATTGTAGTGCTGACGGTTCCCTTCTCCGGGCAGGCGGCCCTGCTGAAGCAATTGAAGAGCGGGTGGAAACCGGGAACGGTCGTGATTGATACCACTGTGCCGCTGGCGGCGACGGTGGGCGGAACCGCGACACGAATGCTGGGTGTGTGGCAGGGCTCCGCAGCGGAACAAACGAAGGAATTGCTGCCAGCAGGAGTAGATGTCGCGGCCGCGTTTCAGAATCTTGGCGCGGAACTGCTGGCAAGCGATGATCCAGTGGAATGCGACGTCCTCGTATGCAGCGATGATGAAAAGGCCAAACAGATCTCGTTTGAACTGGCGGGAAAAATTCCCGGGGCAAGGGCGCTAAACGGCGGGAAGCTTGAGAACGCACGGATCGTGGAGTCACTGACGGCGTTGCTGATCGGATTGAATATGCGGTACAAGGTGCATGCCGCGGGGATTCGATTCACAGGCTTGCCGGTAAAATAGAACTCGTTTCTGTTCGCACGCGGATGAAACACTTTACGATCGAACACGAGTTCTTCCACTTCACGCACCGCGCTTGCTTTGCTCCTCCTGACAAGTTTTCATTGCGCCCTACTTTGCAGCCAACTTGAGGATTGCGCGTGCAAGTTTGCGTTTTTGCGAGCGCGTCTTCATTACCGTTGGCACGAGGGCAACCTCCATTCGCAAATCGCGAATCGCTCCCTGCTGGGATTTGTCCTGCCGGTCGAGTACAAAAACTCCGGTGAAATCCGCGTAGAGTCTTGCCACGCTCAATGCGGAAGACTCGTAGCCGAGCTGCGCCAGCATTTTGTCCGAAGGGCCCTTCAGGGATTTGCCACCGACGATGGGACTCACTGAGATGACGTCTTTTTTTCGTGCGCGGAGAGCATCACGAATTCCTGGAACGGCGAGAATGGGGCCGATGCTGATGAGGGGATTGCTGGGGCAGATGACAATTCGGTCCGCATCGCGAATTGCCTCCAGTACGCCGGGAGCAGGCTTCGCGGATTCGACGTTTTCGAAGCGAATCGCCCGGACAATGGGCTCCGCGCAGCGCTTTACGAGATATTCCTGAAAATGCAGCGTTCCTTCGTTGGAGTCGATGATCGTCGGGATGGGCTGGTCGGACATGGGCAGGATGCGCGCCTTCACGCCAAGCGCGGTGCGAATGGCATTTGCGGCTTCGGTCAGAGTTTTTCCTTCGGAGAGCAAAGCGGTGCGATGAATGTGCGTGGCGAGGTCGCGGTCACCGAGGTTGAACCAGTCAGTGCGGCCGTAGATACCGAGGCGTTTGAGGGCGTGAAATGTTTCGCCGCGAAATCCCCAGCCTTTTGCGGGGTCAACGATGCCCGCAAGGGTGTAGGTCACGATGTCAAGATCGGGGGAGATTTTCAGGCCGTGAAGCGTGATGTCGTCACCTGTGTTGACGATGACAGTCAAGGCGAGAGGATCCATCACGTCGTGGAGCCCTAGCAGTAGTTTCGATGCGCCGACGCCGCCGGCCAACGCGGTGATGCGGAGGTTGTCTATCTTGGTCATAGAAGGCCGATCGCGGAGATTTTGACTCAGGCGCTACAGTGAGTATCGATCCGCCCTGCAAGGCGATTCACTTGTTCGCGTACACGAGGCGACAAGAATTCCGCGCGGCCAACGTATTCTGGATAAATTGCAAGCCGCTCGCGCAAAGTGAATCCTCGCGCCTCGGTTTCCGATCGAAGCCGGGCGATCTGCGGCCATGCGGCTTCGGGATTGATGAAGTCTTTCGTGACGGGTGAGATTCCGCCCCAATCATTGATACCGGCATCCAGAAGCCGCGGAAAACCTCCGTAACTAAGATTTGGCGGCGCCTGAATATTCATTTTTTCACCGAGGATCAGGCGCGCCACGGCAATAGTCTGCAACATCTCCTCGAGCGACGGGTCCGGATGCGTGGCCATTGGTATATCGGGCTTGGCGCGAAAATTTTGCACGATTACTTCCTGGATGTGACCGTATTTCTCGTGGAGTGCACGGATGGCCAGGAGAGAATCGATGCGCTCCTCCATGGTTTCCCCGATGCCGATGAGAATCCCTGTGGTGAAGGCGAGAGAAAGTTTGCCCGCTTCCTCGATGGTGCGCAAGCGGAGCGCGGGGACTTTGTCGGGCGCTTTGGCGTGTGGCAAGTCATCGCGCATCAGGCGAGCGCTAATGTTTTCGAGCATCAAGCCAACGCTGGCGTTCGAATCCCGGAAGCGTTCGAGAGCGTTGCGGTCCATGACGCCGGGATTCGCGTGAGGAAGAAGCCCGGTCTTTTCGAGAACTAACTCGGACATTGCGGCGACGTAATCGAGCGTGCGCGCGAATCCATGCCGGCGCAAAAAATCACGGGCTTCGGGGAAGATGCGTTCCGGTTGATCGCCCAGACTGAAAAGCGCTTCCTTGCAGCCAGCCTGGCGGCCTTGCTCTGCGAGAGCGAGGACTTCGTCTGGTGTCATGAAGTGCGCGCCGGGCTGGCCGGGATCTTTGCGGAAGGTGCAGTAAGAACAGTAGTCCCGGCAAAGCGTGGTCAGCGGAATGAAAACTTTCCTGGAAAAGCTTACGACACGCCCTTTCCCTCGGTCGCGGAGTTCCGCCGCGGCGGCGAGCAGCGGGTCAAGCGGCGCCGAATTTGAAAGGATCAGTGCGGTATCGCGATCGATGCCCCGGCCTTCGCGAGCGCGGTCGAGCGCCTTTTTATAGGAGGCGGGCGGAGCTTCCGGCGCTGTTCTCGTGTGCAACTTGGTATCCATGTGCCTCTAACGGAACAGGTCCTCATCGGCCGGACGGATGATGCTCGCCGCAGGCTGCTGGACCGGCCGGTAGCGATAACCGCGAATCACGACGACGGGTGTGCCAGAAGCTTTTCCCATGAGGAGACCTGCGGCGGCGGCAAGCTCATCAGCCACGGCAAGAATCGTAGCATGCAGTGGCTTTCCGGAGCGGTCGCGAGCGCCGCGGAGATCGAGGAGCGGGGGCACTCCGGCGGCACCGATGGCCACGTTGGTTAATCCGAGGCGCCAGGGGCGTCCGAAAGTATCGCTTATAATGACGGCAACGCGTTTGCCGGTGCGTTTGTAAAGCGCTGCCGCAAGAATCCGCGCGGATCGATCCGGATCATTCGGCAACAAAGTGACAACGTCATCTCCGGGCACATTCGAACGGTCCACGCCCGCGTTGGCGCAGACGAAACCCTGGTGAGTCTCGACGATGAGGGCGTGGGGACCCTTGCGCACGATGCGCCGCGATTCTCGGAGCACTACTTCCACCAAACGAGGATCGTTCTGTACTGTTTGCGCGATAGAGATCGCTTCCGCTGAAGGCTTAACAGTGGATAGCAGGACTGTGCGGCCCTCCGATTTCGAAACTATTTTCTGGGCGATAACGATCACATCGCCGGACACAAACCGGGTTCCAGCGTTGCGGGAGGCTTCGACAAGGAACTTCGGCAGATCGTCGCCTTCAGCAATCTCGGGCAGGCCGGGGATGACAAAGAGGGTCAGGGCTCCACTGGCGGGAGCAGACGCCTTCCCCGGGCGATTCTTGGTTGATTTCGGCATGGCGATGTCAAAGACAGGATTTTACGCGAGGCGGGGCAATGATTCACGTTTGAAAAGCCGTTTCAGCGATCTCGATAAACTGTTTTGCGATGGCGCATGGGTGATAGGGTTGAAAATGGAACGGGCGGAGTGTATGCCTCTCGGCAAGTGCTCCGCCCAGCGAACCGCTAGCGCAAATGATTATGGTTTGTGTGGAGGCTTATCTTCCTTGGCAGGTTTTGAAGGCGGCGGCGGCGGCTGCTGCTTCTGCACCTTCTGCCTCTCCTGTTGCTGTTTCTGCTGCAAATTCTGCTGTTGCTGATCGTGCTTTTGCTCTACCTGTTGAAGCTGTTGCTGGTGCTTTTGGTTGAGCTGCGCCTGCCTTTGATCGTCGGCGTTCTTCTGCGCCAGCTTCTGGCGCTCCTGTGCCTGCTGCTGCTCGATCTTCTGCCGCTCCTGATCCTGCTTCGCGTGGAGCTGTTCGAGCTGCTGCTGGTGCTTCTGCTCGAGTTGTGGATTGACCGCGTTTGCGCCCGCTGGGGGCTTTGCCGACGGTGGCCGATCATTGAAACTTTTCTGGCCAACCGGCGCGACCGTTGCGCCGGGCTTATTGCCCGGGACCGGCTGAGTTGCGTTGTTCAAAGATGCCGGTTTGTTACCAGCATTATTCCTGCCTTGATTCGCGTTGTTGGCCTGCACGTGCTGGACAGTGGCCGGCTTGGCAGGCGGGGCCATTTTCACCGGAGCGACGGCGGCCTGCGCACGCTCGGGTTGCAGCTGATGCATCTGCGAGACAGCTAATGGCTTGCCGCCATTAGCATGAATGGCTTCCTGTTGCTTGGCAAAGGAAGGCGGTGGCGGCGGCGGCGTGTTCTTGGCAACGACGGCGCGATTCTGGAATGAAGCCGGCGGTTTGACAGCGGATGCTGCACCCGCTCCGAGCACGCTCTTCTGCTGCGGAGCTATGGTCGGAGTAGTGGCACGCACCGGCGCACTCGCTACTTCCCGGGCATCCACTTTGACCATGTTTTTCGCTACCGGTTGTGCAGAGGTGAAGGCTTCATGCGAGGTCGCGGTCACGGCGCCAGGCACGCTTTGATTGACGTACTTAATGTTCGTTACGTTGGTGTTGTTTACAGTGACGTTTTTGTTAACCACTGTGTTGTTGTAGTAGTTGTTAATGACAGTATTATTGACCGTCGTGTTTGTCACGTTTACGTTATTCACGTAAGTGCGGCTGACGGGATAAGACGGCATGTAAACTTCACGCGGTCCCAGCGGGAACCAGGCCACGCCGGAGCCAACTCCGATGCCCACTCCCCAATGTTCGCCGCCAACCCAGGCGACAAGTGCGGGCGCATACACCGGACGAACGTAAGCCACTCCGACAACCACGGGAGCAGGTGCGCAGGGTACCCAGCCCCAAGCGCCGCCGACAGCGATCCAGCGGCCGTAGTGAAAGGGAGCGAAGCCCCAGGGTTCGTCGTCAACCCAAGTCCAGCCCCAAGGGGAAATCCAAACCCAGTGGCCGTACCGGTAGGGGGCCCAGCCGACGACGGTCGTGTGCGGGAACCAGACCCTGCCATACTCCGGTACCGGGCGCCAGCCACCGTTATCATCCAGGTCTTCGTAACCGATTGCATCATTGGAGACGTACCGCGCGGATTCTGAGTGATCTTCGCGGCGGTCACGATTCGAACACCATTGATCGAAATCATCTCCGTCTCCGCCGTAGCTTTCGACGTCACCGTTCAACTGATCCGTGCCGGCAAAGGTGCCGACCTCATCGGCATGCAGGGTGAATGCCTGGCCACCGCCGGTCACTTCGCCTTCACCGCCGCGGACGGCGACGACGGTGGTGTCGCCGGCTTCGTTGACGTTGATCTTGTAGGTGCCGGGCCGGAGGACGGAAAACGCCAGGTTGGGCGTATCCACTTCAAAGGTTTCGTTTTCGCCGAGGCGCTTCACTCGAAGCCTGAGAGTTCCTTCCGTCAGGCGCAGTTGGACGGTGTTATCGGCGAGATTGAGAAAGGAAAAACCGGTTGTACTTGCAAGGCGAATGGACGCGGAGCCAAGGTGAAGTTCAGCGCGAGCACCGTTGTCCACCCAGAGCTTGTCACCGGTCGTCAGTGGACGGTTGGGGACAGCGGAAACCCAGTCTTCAGTGCCGGCGGGCTGGAAAGAAACCGCGCCTTGGGTGTAGCTGAGACGAGCTACGCGCGACGGTGGATCTTCGTCATCGGCAGCAGCGCGTAGCGGAAGAAAAAGAGCTGCGGCCAGGGCGAGGGCTATGACGGTCAATAATTTGGGCGCTTGTTTTCGCATGTCTGAATCCTCTCTCCTGAAACTCGCACGACCCTTTTGTGAGCGGCGCGAGTCTTGCATGTTTCTCATTGGGTCCTCTACCACTCAAACTTGACAGTAGCACTGGGTCGGAGTGTTGCGTCTCTCAGGCTAGATTTTGATTCCAAACAGGAAATACCTGAGAGTACAGCCTCTTACTCATCAAACACGCGTCGCCGCAAAGAGTTGTTGCGCTTGCTTGGCGCTGATTGGGTCAAATTCTCAACAAAAAAAGGCCCGTTCCGGATGGTTGGAACGGGCCTTTCGTAGAAGTCACACCTTAGTGATGGGAGTGGGAGGACGAACTGCCTCCGCCCCCATGAGAGGTGCTGCCACCGCCTCCGCCCCCATGAGAGGTGCTGCCACCGCCTCCCCCGCTGCTGCGGGAGCTGCCGCCGCCGCCGTAGCTACCGCCGCCTCCTCGGGAGCTACCGCCGCCTCCTCCGTAGCTGCCTCCGCCGCCGCTGTAGCTGCGGCTAGGGGCGGAGTAACTTCGGCTAGGTGCTGAGTACGAGCGCGATGGTGCTGAATAGGAGCGTGAGGGCGCCGAATAGCTGCGACTCGGGGCGGAGTAAGAGCTCGAAGGCGGCGCGTAGGACCTTTGGGGTGCATAGCCTCGGTTGCTGTACGAAGGAGACGTCCGCTGCGGCGGCGCGTAGGAGCGGTTGTTCATGGAAGAGGGTGCCCGATTGTTATTGAAAGAAGGCGCCGCCTGCCGTGAAGCAGAACCATTCGTCGAACCATTGAAGCCGCCCTGTGGGCGAGAACCCGTCCCGACGGACTGCGAGCTACCCGCCCAGGGTGGACGATCCGACCGGTTCATCCGCGCAGCTTGCGCAGAGCCGCCCGCCGGACTGTTGGATTGGCCAAAACCCCGAGGGGCCTGGCCGCGGTCCGTGGTATTGCCCTGCGCTGCCCAGGTGCGTGTGCCGTTGTTGGCGCGCTGAGGCATGTTGTTGCTGGTGGTATTGCTCGGTGTGCGTGACATGTTTTGCATCGCCGAGGGCGGCCTGTTGCTAGCCAACTGCCGCTGGCGCGCCGTCATTGCTTCAGTGTTGGACATCGTGGTTGAGTGGCCCGTGCCAGCCGGCGAATTCGGCGAAACTGCACGTTGGCTCGCAGTTCCATTCATCGGACGGTTTGTCGTGCTATTCACCGGGGCGTTGCCTGTGTGGCCCACGGCCAATCGGCTGGTGTTGATGGTCCGAACCGGCATATGAGAAGCAACTGCTGCGGGTGCAGTCCGTGCCATGACAGCGCGGTTCTGTACGGACGCGGGCGGCGTGGAGACGTGCCCCCGCGTGCTTGCCGCACCAAGGGTGCTCTGCCTGGTTGGTGACACGCCAACCTTGTTGGTGAATTGCGCCCCTTTCAAGGACGCGGCGGTCACGTGTGTAGCGCCACGGTTGATGGCCTGGCCGTTTACGAAGTTATTGCGCGAGGCCACTGTTACAGCGTTTGGATTGTGTGCGTTCACGTAATTAAAGTTGTGAATATTCGTCGTGTTGAGGATATTGACGTTGTTGATTCTGGTGTTCCGGATGTTGACGTTGTTGATGTACGTCCGGCTGCAGCGGAATCCAGGATAGTAGGGCTCTCCAAATCCGAGCGGGAACCACCCTATCCCCCCGCCAAACCCAAACCCGAACCCGAATCCAAAGCCCCCACCGCCATAGAAGCCAACGAATGCGGGGCCGTAAATGGGAGGCGCGTAGATCGGGCCGGGGCACCAGCCCCACCCGCCACCAAAATAATTCCAGCGGCCATAGTGGTACGGAGCGAAACCCCACGGCGCATAGTCAACCCAGCTCCAGCCCCAAGGGCCGACCCAGTTCCAATAGCCATAACTGTAGGGCGCCCAACCCACGTCAACGTGACTGGGATACCACACGGGACCGTAGTCGGGCTCTTCACGCCAGGAGCCGTTATCATCGAGATCGGAGTAGCCAGGCATGTCGCGCGAGACGTACTTCGCGGAGACCGAGTCGTCTTCCTTAAGATCGCGTTCTTCGGCCCATTTGTCCAAGCCGTCGGGCCCAGGCGCTTGGGAGACATTGAATTGGACATTGTCCGTGCCGTTGAATTCGGCGCTCTCTCCCGCATGGACTTCATAGGTTTTGCCGCCAGCAGTCACTTCGCCTTCGCCGCGAATCGCCGTGACACGGCTCGAGTCCCCGTTTTCGTTTACGTCAATGCGGAATGCGCCAGCCTGCTTGACCATGAAAGCCAGATTAGGTGCATCCACTTCGTACACTTCGCCCTGGCGCAGTTCGCGAACACGGAAGTTAATGGAGCCTTCAGCCAGGCGCATCTGGATGATGTTTTCGTCAAGATTGAGGAAGGAAAGTGCGGTCATGCTGCCAAGGTGGATGCTCGCCTGACCCGCTTGTAGTTCGGCGCGCGAATCCTTGTCGCTCCAGATCTTGTCGCCGATGGTCACGGTGCGGTTCCTCGCAGCGGCCCCCCAGTCACCGGAGCCTCCCGGCTGCATCGAAACAGAGCCATCAACAGAGCTGAGGCGCGCTACGCGCGTCGGCGGATCGCCTTCATCCGCGCTTGCCTTCTGTACTGCAAAAAAGAGAAGACCGCTTAGACAAAGCAGCAAGCTGAGGCTGCTCTTTATGCTGGATGTGGTCTTCATGGTGGTCCCCTGTCTTCAGCTCGGGCGAAGCCCGTCAGCCGATGGGAGTATATCCCTTAACGAACTCCCATCAAGTAGAACACGGGGATAGGAGAGAAGTTGCCCACGGAGAGGTCTTCAAAGGAGGCAGCCAAGGAATTTACGACCCGGGGTCAACACATTTTGCGCTAAATCGCGCAGATTCAGTAGCTTATGACACTCCGGCCGATGCCTCAGCCGAGAGGGGCCGCTGGCTGTTTGGGCCACCATTCCCGCCAATCTGGTAGCCAAATCCGCGAATTGTGCGGATCAAGCGGAGCTTGTGGCCGGTATCCACCTTCCGGCGAAGATAATTGACATAGACATCTACGACGTTGGTCGCGGTCTCGAAATTCAGCTTCCACACTTCCCGGACAATCTCCGTACGGGAAACGGGCTGACCGGCGTGGCGCATCAAGCATTCAAGCAAAGCAAATTCCTTTGGGCTGAGAGCGAGGGCGTACCCGCTACGCTGTACCAAATGAGAAATGCGATCGAGTTCCAGATCTTCAACGTTCAAGACGGCGCGTGCGGGACGGCTGCCCCGGCGCAGGACCGCACGAATTCGCGCGGCAAGTTCAGCGAAGGCGAAGGGCTCGGCGACGAAATCGTCCGCGCCGGCATCGAGGCACTTCACGCGATCTTCGAGCAGGGAAGGTCCGGCAACGATCAAGACCGGGAGTTCGGGTTTTTTCAATCGGATATTGCGAAGCACCTCCAAACCTGTTGCACCCGACAGACTCAGGTCGAGAATGACCAGGTCATAATACTCATCGGTCGCGAGGCGTTGCGCTTCGTTTCCATCGTCAACGACCTTAACAACAAACTGCTCCTGCTGAAGCCGCTGGCTTAGAAACCCGGCCAGGGTGGCGTCATCTTCCGCAACAAGGATTCGCATTGGCTCACACTCTGGGGAAAACAATCTAGGAAGGGGGTGAACCAAGTTTGGGCGAAGGCACGAAAACTGTCAAGAAAAGTTGCGCGCTTGTAAGCCGAATCGTTATCCCCCGAATGGCGTCTATAGTGCAAAAACAGAACGCTTGTTTCTCTTCCGGAAACACGAAATTGACTTCACACTGGATAAGTGTATCTTCTATTTCTAGATGAAAATTCCCCCAGCCGGAGGTGATTTGTGAATCGAGGACTGACGTTTGGTGTGCTCGCTACGGGGTGCTTCTTCCTGTCACTCGCTGGCTGCCAGAAATCGGCCGATCAGCAGGCCACGGCGGATAATGCTGCCTCACCCAGCTCAGAACCTGCAAAAACCGAAGCCGCAAGATCCGAACCGAGAAAAGTAGTGGAAGTGAGGCCACTCATCGTGCCTGCGGGCACGGAGATCACCGTCGTACTGGATCAGACGCTTGGTTCAAAAACGAGCACTTCGGGGCAAGCCTTCACCGCCACCGTGGAGTCACCCATTGAAATTGATGGGAGAGTTGCCATTCCCAAAGGCGCGCGGGCTTCCGGCATCGTGAAGGATGCCAAACCTGCGGGCCGGTTCAAAGGGGGCGCGGGACTTTCCCTTGGCTTGACGAGTATCGAAATCAACGGCAAGGACCACGCTCTAGAGACTTCGGACGCCACGATGTCCAGCAAGGGTAAGGGCAAGAGAACCGCGGTGATGGTCGGAGGAGGCGCGGCGGGAGGTGCCGGCATCGGGGCCTTGGCGGGGGGCGGAAAGGGCGCGGGAATCGGCGCGTTAGTCGGTGCGGCCGCGGGTGTCGCCGGCGCAGGCCTTACGGGTAACCGCGACATCACTCTCCCTGCGGAAACCGCTCTCTCTTTCAAACTTGTGCAGTCGCTCGAAGTAAAGGGCAGGCGCTAAGCAATCAACGCCCCGCGGGCAGCAGTTGTAATGTTAGCGCTTCCACCGTTCCTATTGACGTGAGACTCCACTCTCGCTAGTGTCTGGGCTTCCTTTCGGCTCTCGAGGAATCCCGCATTGGCCAATACGGCATCAGAACCACCGGCTGCAACTCCGATTCGTCCCGTCCGCGCCATGGGTTTCCGTGACGTAGTCTTGCTCTACGTCGTCACGGGAGTCAGCCTGCGCTGGATTGCGACCGCTGCGAGCATTGGTGCGAGTTCCGTGGTGCTCTGGGTGGGTGCGTGGCTCTTCCTTTATGTACCGCTGGCGCTCTCCGTCATCGAGCTTTCTTCTCGTTATCCGGCAGAAGGCGGGCTCTACGTCTGGACCAAAAAAGCTTTCGGTGAGGGTTCCGGCTTCCTCGCCGGGTGGATGTATTGGACCAGCAATCTACCCTACTATCCGACAGTGTTGATTTTTGCGGCCAGCAACCTGTTGTTTCTCCGCCCAGAATGGCAACGCTATTCGCACAACCCCGCTTATTTCACCACTTTTTCGGTCCTGGTGCTGGCTGCCCTTACGCTGATGAATCTTGTTGGTTTGAACATCGCAAAATGGTCTTACAACGCCGGCGCCTTGGCGATGTGGATTCCGGCCGGCATGGTTATGGTGATGGGTGTGGTCGCGTGGTGGCATTTTGGATCAGCAAGTTCATTCCGCGTCGCGGACTTATATCCGAGCGTACATCCGCGCGATATCATCTTCTGGAACACTTTTATTTTTGCCTTCATCGGCTGCGAAGCAGGCTCGATCATGGCGGAGGAGATCAAGGACCCGCGAAGAAATATTCCGCGTGGATTGATGATTGCAGGCGTGACCGTCTCAGCATGCTATATCCTCGGAACAATCTGCATACTTCTGGCCCAACCAGGCTCGGAGACGAGCAATCTGGACGGTTTGGTTCAGGCGATTGCAAAGACTTCAGCTCGCATAGGCGTCCGCGGCCTTTCGCAGACGGCCGCGGCCTTGATCGCCGTCAGCAACATCGGGGCTGCGGCAGCTTATCTGGCGGTTGCATCCAGGCTCCCCTTCGTCGCCGGTATTGACGGATATTTGCCCCGAGGATTTGGCAAGCTTCATCCGCGTTGGAAGACGCCGTGCGTCTCCGTACTGGCCCAGGGGATCATCGGCATCGTTTTTGTATTTCTCGGCCAGGCAGGCACTTCCGTGAAGGGTGCCTACAATGTCTTGGTCGATATCAGCGTGATTACCGCCCTTATTCCTTTTTTGTTTTTATTCGCAGCGGTCATTCGCGTCCAAGATGATCCGGTTGGCCCGGGGGTGATTCGCATTCCGGGAGGAAAGCCCGCAGCGCGAGTGGTCGCGTGCATCGGTTTTTCGACGACTCTGTTTGCCATCGCTCTCTCGCTCTTCCCATCAGCCGACGACCCTCATGTTTTTCTCGCGGCCGTGAAGATTCTTGGTTCGACGGCCATTCTGCTGGGGATAGGCATCGTCATCTATTGGATTGGAAAGACGAAGGTTGATCGCGACGCGCGGTCGCCATCGCTGTGACGTATACCCATTATTCTTCCGTGCCCAGCCGCTCGCTTACATAACGCCGGATATCAAGGCTCAGGTCTTCCATCGGTGCGTAGTAGCCAAATTTGTGCACCCTTGCGCCAATTCCCTGCTGCACGCGTTTGCAGATCGCCCAGTCCTGCCGATTAATGAGATCCCAGAAGTCCACCGCGTCGCTAGGGTTGAAATCCGGCTTGGCCATTTCATCCGGATGAAAGAGGAACTCGCAAACGATGCGAGTCCGCGCGGGTTCCTGTGGCCAGAGCGTGAACGCGGCGACGTGATCCGCGGCCAGGCTGAGCATAAAATTTGGGTACAGCAGTTCGCCTTTGTGGCGGACCTTTTCATCTTCGTTCAAGCCGGGAAAGGGTTTCCGCTTTGTCGTTCCACTGAATGTGAATGTAAACGCGCCGTCGCGGTGCGGAATTCCTCGGTCCCAATCGAGCTGCCCGCCGCCCTGCTGCCTAAACGCCGGCACCACTTCGCACAATTCCGGATGCACGCCGCCGCAGTGGTAACACTCATTGTAATTCTCAAGGATAATCTTCCAGTTTGCCTCGACCTCGTACAGGATGCGCCGCGCAACGCGCAGATCACGCAATGGATACCTCTTTACCCGCCCAGCGGCTTCACCCAGCTGCTGCGAAAGAGTTTTTCCTTTTTTCTGAACGGAATCGGGCGTGAGATTCAGAAAGAAAAATCCACCCCAGGTCTCGACGCCCACTGGATACAACGAAAAATCCTCCTTGCAAAAACCTTCCCCCTCGCGGATGTGCGGCGTGTTGAGCAATCGTCCATCGAGCGCGTAAGTCCAATGGTGATACGGGCACCGAATGCCATTCGGTCCGAGTACGCCGTCGTCCCGATACAAGCCTTCGGCCTCTTCCGCGGCGCTTGCCTCGCAAAGCCGCGTCCCCCGGTGCCGGCAGACGTTGTAATGCGCCCTTAGTTCGCCCGCCTTGGTTCGAACGACGAGGATGCTCTCTCCGGCCACGTCCAGAACCACAAAGTCTCCCGGTTTAGGCAATTGCTCCTCCCGCCCTGCACAGAACCATTCCTGACAGAAGATGAGCTCTTTTTCGCGTGAATAAATCTTTTCCGACAGGTAATAGGAACTCGGCAGCGATTTCTGCAGCACACTCTCTGGTGGTTTGTTTGTGGTCGTCATTGTTTCCTCACCGGCGATTCTTCTTCCAGTCTCGGAGTGCCTGGTGTGCGGCGTTCCGGCCGGGGGCCCCGGTCACGCCGCCCGCAGGATGCGCGCCCGCACCGCACAGATACAATCCTGCTATTGGCGTTCGATATTGTGACCAGCCCGGCACCGGCCGCATAAAAAATAGTTGTTCGAGGCTCAAGTCGCCATGAAAAATGTTCCCTTCCGTCAAACCGTAAGTCCGTTCGAGATCGAGCGGCGTCAGCACGTGTCGTGCGATAATCGCACCTGGGACATTCGGCGCATACTCGGCAATTTTTTTGACCACCCTATCGCCCAGCAAGTCTCTCTTTGCGTCCCAGTTCCCTTCCCGCAAGCGATAAGGAACATATTGCACGAAACACGTCATAACATGCTTGCCTGGCGGAGCGAGAGAATCGTCCACGTTTGAAGCCACCACGCAATCCACCCACAGCTCTTCGGGAATGTCCCCGAACTTTGCGATGTCGTAACACTGCTCGGCAAACTCGAGCGACGGCACGAGTGTGTACAAGGAGCGTTCCTGCGGCGAAGCGTTCGCGGGAGTCCCCCCGAAACGCGGCTCCTCGCTTAAAACCAGATTCACCTTTGCGCACGGGCCGTCCATCTTGATCCCGCGCACCGCGTGCAAAAACTCCCCCGGCAAGTCGCCCGCCGCCATCAATTTTAGAAAGGTGTGTTTCGGATCGGCGTTCGAAAGAACAATTCGTGAGCGAATCTCGGTCCCATCTTCCAGAATCACGCCACGTACGCGGCCGTTGCTTGTGTCAACACGAGCGACCGTCGCATTCGTGCGAATCTCCGCGCCAAACTTCCGCCCCGCCGCAGCCAGGGCCTGCGTGATTGCTCCCATTCCACCCATTACGTGCCCGAAGAAGCCCTGGAGCTCGTGTTCTCCGCCGCTCAGCAGATGAAACAACAAGCCAATCGCCGTTCCGGGCTGATAAGGACCGCCATGCTTTCCGTAAACATTGTTGGCCAGGAAGAGCGTCTTGATCTTCTCCGATTCGTAATTCCGGTCCAGAAACTCTCCCAGGCTACCGGTGAGAAAAGAAATCAATTGAGCGACCTCTCCGCTCGAGATGCCGCGAAAGCGCTTCCCCACTCGCAGCAGATCCATCCACCCATGCAGCGAGTCGGCCCCCGGTTCGGGTGGCGGCTCCAAGAAAAATGGCTGCAGGTAGCGGGCGAGTTTTTTCAATTGTTCATCGATGCGAACGAATGTGCTCGCATCTTTCATCGAGATTTTTTGAAACTGGGCAACAGCGCGATCGCGGCTGGCCCACCACGGCACTACCTCCCCATCGGGAAATGCCACTTGCAGCGCGGGATCGCACGGCACCATTCGCAATCCGTGTTCGCGAAGACCTAGCTCATGGATGACCTCGGGACGCAACATGCTGGCAATATAGGATGTGGTGGAAGCGCGGCAGCCCGGAGCAATTTCTTCCGTCACGCAGCAGCCGCCGACAATCTCCCTACGTTCGAGTATCAGCGTGGAGAGGCCTGCGCGGGAGAGATATGCTCCCGCGGTCAGGCCGTTATGGCCCGCACCGACAACGATCACGTCGTAAACCGTTTTGCGTGAAGCACTCATATTCAGCAAGAACGGCTGTCCTCGCGAAAAAATTCCATGAATTGCTTCTTTGTCACCAAGAATATACAAGCTGGATGTACTTTTGACCGCTGTTTTATTCCCCTATCCGCCGCGAATCGGACTTAGCTCTCTGTCTTCTCCGCCGATTTCACTCGACATTGGCAAATGTCATACAATTCATGAGTACGCGCGCCGCCGTCTTGCACAGCACTAAAAGAGACAGGACATCGCTTCATGGACCAAGCCTTTATCTGTGACGCCATTCGAACACCCATCGGACGATACGGAGGTTCTCTCGCTTCGATTCGCACCGACGATTTGGCCGCTCATCCCATCAAAGCGCTGATGGAACGCCATCCCGGCGTCGATTGGTCCGCGCTCGACGACGTGATATACGGCTGCGCGAACCAGGCCGGCGAAGACAATCGCAACGTTGCGCGGATGGCTCTTCTTCTCGCTGGATTGCCCAAAGAGGTTTCCGCTGCAACCGTCAACCGCTTGTGCGGTTCAAGCATGGACGCCGTCGCCACGGCATCCCGCGCTATCAAGAGCGGCGAGGCCTCCTTTCTCATTGCTGGCGGTGTCGAAAGCATGTCGCGGGCTCCTTTCGTTCTGAGCAAAGCCGACGCCGCTTTTTCGCGCACCATGAAACTCGAAGACACGACCATCGGCTGGCGCTTCGTCAATCCGCTTATGAAAGCGAAGTATGGAGTGGATTCGATGCCCGAAACCGGCGAGATTGTTGCGGAAGAGTTTCACATCAGCCGGAAAGATCAGGACGCATTCGCTTTGCGTAGCCAGCAGCGCGCTGCGGAGGCTATCCGAAGCTGCCGCTTGTCCGAAGAAATCACGGCCGTCCCCATCCCTCAGAAAAAAGGGCCCCCAGCTTCCTTCTCGGTGGATGAGCATCCACGCGCAGACACAACTCTGGAAGCGCTGTCAAAGCTCAAAGGGGTGGTCAAACCGGAAGGCACGGTCACGGCTGGAAATTCTTCGGGAATAAACGACGGCGCCTGCGCACTTCTGCTGGCGAGCGAATCCGCCGCAAAGAAACATGGTCTCACTCCTCGCGCTCGCATCGTGGCCGCCGCTGCCGCTGGAGTTGCGCCGCGTATCATGGGCATGGGCCCGGCTCCGGCAACGAAGAAAGTTCTCGCCAAGACCAATCTCACCCTTGCGGACGTGAATGTCATCGAGCTGAACGAAGCTTTCGCCTCCCAAGCGTTGGCCGTCCTCCGCGATTTGGGAATTCCCGACGATGCGCCGCACGTCAATCCAAACGGAGGTGCGATCGCGATCGGGCATCCTTTGGGTGCTAGCGGCGCTCGGCTGGTTACCACGGCGACTTATCAATTGCAGAGAACACGCGGCCGCTACGCGCTCTGCACAATGTGCATCGGCGTGGGCCAGGGGATTGCTATCATTCTCGAGCGCGTCTAGGCCTCACAAAGCAACGAGCAGCGGGCGAAATTTGATCCGCGGCTTAAAGAGGAAGTGGCATGGCCCAAATTCGAGGTTATCGCCGGCCCGAGCCGGGCACACAACCTCCCCATCTGCATCCGCGATACGTTTCCTCCATCAAGCGCGCGCCGACGAAGCCGCTCGTGGCCGTCCCGCAAACACTCTCCGAGATCACGGGGCCGGTCTTTGGTCCAGAAGTTGTGCAGCCAAAAGCCTGCGACCTCACCTCGCAGCACAGTGGCTCTCCCCAAGGCCAGCGCATCATCGTCAGCGGCCGCGTACTGGATGAAGATCATCGCCCGCTCCCCAATACCCTCATTGAGATTTGGCAAGCCAATGCCGCGGGCAGGTATCTCCATAAGACTGATCAGCACCTGGCTCCTCTGGATCCGAATTTCACCGGCTGTGGTCACACCGTCACGGACTCAGCGGGGCATTATCGATTTATTTCTATTCGCCCCGGCGCATATCCCTGGCGCAATCACGACAATGCCTGGCGGCCCGCCCACATTCATTTTTCTCTATTCGGCCCGGCCTTCGCGACGCGCCTTGTTACGCAGATGTATTTCCCCGGTGATGCCCTGCTGCCGTTCGATCCCATATTCAATTGCGTCGCCGATGAAAAAGCGCGCGAACGCTTGATTTCCCTTTTCGACTGGGAAACAACGATTCCGGAAACGGCGCTCGGCTATAAGTTCGACATTATTCTGAGCGGCCGCGACTCCACCCCGATGGAAAGTTGACGTGAAAACTCCCGCCACAACTTCGCAAACGGTCGGACCCTTCTTCAGCATCGGGTTGGACCGTCTCCGTGCCAGTAATTTGGCTGGCCCCGGAGTACCCGGCGAGCGTTTGACGATCGAGGGTAAAGTGTTTGACGGCGATGGCCAGCCCGTACCGGATGCGATGATCGAAATCTGGCAGGCCAATGCGCGCGGCAAATACGCTCATCCAGAAGACACTCAGGAAAAGCCGCTGGAGCCGGGCTTTTCGGGCTACGGGCGCGTGCCGACCGATGACAATGGCCAATTTCGCTTTACGACGATCAAACCCGGGCCTGTTCCCGGTCCCGCCGGAAAACCGCAGGCGCCACACCTCGTCCTATCGATATTCATGCGCGGACTTTTGAAACGCCTCGTTACGCGCATCTATTTCCCCGGCGAGGCCGCGAATAATTCCGATCTCCTTTTGAGCTTGGTTGAACCGGCCCGCCGCACCACACTCATTGCCAAAAAGGTGCAAGAGCGGGACGCCGTGCTTCAATGGAACGTCGTCTTGCAGGGTTCTGAAGAAACCGTTTTCTTTGACTGCTGAGATGGACGGGACTGGCCGCATGCAATTACTTGATCCTCTATTTCGTTGGCAAGCGCTGGATGAGATCTTCTCCGATCGCGCTCGTGTGCAACGCATGCTCGTTTTTGAAGCCGCGCTTGCCCGTGGGGAAGCGCGCACCGGTGTGATTCCCGCCGTGGACGCCGTCGCCATCGAAAAACAATGCCGGGCGGAACACATAAATTTTCAGCAGCTCGCCCACGCTGCCGCCCTTGCCGGAAATTTGGCGATTCCTCTCGTTAAGCAGCTCACCGCGCTCGTCGCCGAAAATGACAAGCAATCCGCGCGATTCGTTCACTGGGGCGCGACCAGCCAGGATGTCATTGACACCGGCTTCGTTCTCCAACTGCGAGATGCCCTGGACCTCATCTCCGTGGATCTCGACAGGTTGTCGCGTACAACTGCGAAAATCACCGCGCAATTCGGAACCACGCCTCTCGCCGGACGCACCTTGATGCAACAAGCCTTGCCAACGACATTCGGCTTCAAGACTGCCGGTTGGCTGGACGCTCTCACTCGTCACCAAAACCGTTTTTCCGAATTGCTGCGCCGGATACAAGTATTGCAGTTCGGCGGCGCAGTTGGGACGCTCGCCGCTCTCGATGGGAAAGGCCTTGACGTGGCTCGAGCTGTCGCCGGCGAGCTTCATCTGGAGCTCCCCGACATTCCCTGGCACAGCCATCGTGATCGCATCGCCGAAGTTGCCACTACGATGGGCTTGCTCAGCGGCACACTCGGAAAAATCGCGCGCGACATTTCGCTTCACTCACAGACCGAAGTCGCAGAACTCTCCGAGCCCACCGCTGAAGGTCGCGGGGGCTCTTCCACCATGCCGCACAAGCGCAACCCGGTGACCTCGGCGGTCGTTCTCTCCGCTGCCATCCGCGTGCCTGCGCTGGTCAGCACGATTCTTTCTGCAATGGTGCAGGAGGACGAACGCGGCCTCGGCGGCTGGCACTCAGAGTGGGAAAGCCTCCCGGAAATCATCATGCTGGCGGGAGGAGCGCTGCATCACCTCGCCGAAACCTTGCCGGGTCTCACCATCCACTCGGAAAAGATGCGTGAAAATCTGGATTTGACAAAGGGCCTGATTTTTGCCGAGGCGGTGACGATGGCGCTGGGGAGCAAGATTGGCCGTCCGCAAGCCCATGAACTGGTTGAAGCAGCCTGCCGGCGGGCGACCGCTGCGCAGAAAGATCTCCGAGCAATCCTCGCTCAGGACCCCGCGATCGCCGGGCAACTGAGTTCCGCTGACCTCGATCGCCTATTCGATCCTCAGCGGTACTTGGGCGTTTCTAATCTTTTGATCGAGCGTGTTCTCACCTCTCACCAAAACACAAAGCTAAAGAATTCCGGGGAAAGTGAGTAAAGCGAATGCCCTTCGTTGAAATCGGTGACTTCCGCGCTCATTACGCGCTATCAGGTCCAGCGGGCTCACCAGTTCTGGTTCTTTCGAACTCACTCGGAACGAATCTTACGATGTGGGACCTCCAAGTGCCGGAATTTGAAAAGCATCTAAGAGTTCTGCGCTATGACACGCGGGGTCACGGCCAATCCTCCGTCACTCCGGGACCCTACCGAATCGAACAACTCGGCCGCGACGTGCTTCATATTCTCGACCGGCTCAATCTAGACCGCGTTCATTTCTGCGGCTTATCGTTGGGCGGAATGACCGGGATGTGGCTTGGAGTACATGCGCCGGAACGTTTGCGCAACTTGGTCTTGTGCAACACCGCAGCGCGCATCGGCACAGCGGACGTTTGGAATGCCCGCATCGATGCTGTGCGCAAGGGCGGCATGAAGTCGATCGCGCCCGCGGTCATCGAGCGCTGGTTCACGCCCGCTTTCCGCGCCGCCGCTCCGGAACCCGTTGCACGGACGGAGCGTATGATCGAAGCCACGCCGCCGGAAGGCTACGCCGCATGCTGCGCCGCGATTCGCGACATGGATCAGCGCGAGTCCATTTCCTCCATCACCGCACCCACACTTGTCATTTGCGGCGCGCAGGACCCCGCCACGCCGCCAGCCGACGGCCAATTCCTTGCTGCCAAGATTCGCGGTGCGCGTTGTGTGGAGCTGCCCACCGCGCATCTTTCGAACATAGAAGCCTCGGTTCAATTTTCATCGGAAGTGACCCGATTTCTTGCCGGGTGAGGAGGAACAGCGATGGACGAGCGTGAACGCTATGAGAAAGGTCTGTCAGTGAGGCGCGCCGTCCTTGGCGATGCCCACGTGGATCGCTCCCTGAAGAATCGCAACGAATTCAACGAAGATTTTCAGAATCTGATCACGCGCTACGCCTGGGGCGAAATATGGACTCGCCCGGGCCTGCCTCGGAAAACGCGAAGCCTCCTCACCATTGCAATGCTCGTCGCTCTGAACCGCCCCGATGAATTCCGCCTGCACCTCCGTGCCGCCCTCACCAACGGCGTTACGAAGGATGAAATCAAGGAAGCATTGCTCCACGCCGCCATCTATTGCGGCGTACCAGCTGCGAATTCCGCGTTTCACGCGGCGCAGGAGGTTTTTTCCGAAACGAAAGCCAAGGACTAGGAAGGCGCCGCCGCTACGAGTCGAAGGGCAATCCCACGTAATTCTCAGCGAGCGATGTCGCTGCAGCCCGCGAACTGGTCACGTAGCCGAGCTCGGCCAGACGCAACCGATGGGAAAAATCATCGTCATTTTCCGAACGGTGCAGCATCGAGGTCATCCAGTTGGAAAACCGTTGCGCCCGCCACACGCGCACGGAACAAGTTTCTGAATATTTTGCGAGCAGGTCGGTCCGCCCGCTCCTATAAAACTCCTCGAGTGCGCGAGCAAAAATCCTGACATCCGCGATGGCGAGATTCATCCCTTTCGCTCCCGTCGGCGGAACGATGTGCGCCGCATCGCCCAGCAAAAAAAGCTTGCCGGATTGCATGGGCTCGGCGACGAAACTCCGCATCGCCGTTATGCCCTTCTGAAGAATTGGTCCGTCTCTCAGCACGAATCCGTCCCGCGTCGACAGCCGCGTGCGCAACTCTGTCCAAATCCGGTCCTCAGTCCAGTGAGCGATGTCTTCATCGGGATCGCATTGCAGGTATAGGCGAGAGACTTCCGGCGATCGCATGCTCAGCAACGCAAATCCGCGCTCGTGATACGCGTAAATCAACTCCTTGGACGCCGGTGGGACTTTCGCCAGGACGCCCAGCCAGCCGAAGGCGTATACACGCTCATATTTCCGCAGCACGCCCGGTGGTATCGCATCGCGGCTCACTCCATGAAATCCGTCACACCCGGCAATGAAATCGCACTTAATTTCAGTTGTGATTCCCTTCTTGCGAAATTCGATTCTTGGAGATTCCTCAATTCCGTTGAGGCAAATCGCTTCGGCCTCGAAATGAATTTGCCCACCCACGGCCAGCCGCGCTGCGATCAGATCCTTGATCACCTCATGTTGCGCGTAGATGGTGATCCCTTTCCCGTTGGTCAGGTCGGCAAAATCAATTCGGTGGCTTCGCCCATCAAAACGCAGCTCGATCCCGTGATGCACGAGCCCTTCTTTGCTCAGCCGTTCGCCGACACCGGATTCACGCAGCAGATCCACGGTTCCCTGCTCCAGCACACCCGCCCGAATTCGCGATTCCACATGCTCGCGACTATGACTTTCCAAAACGATGGATTCAATGCCCTGTAGATGAAGGAGATGCGACAGCATCAGCCCCGCGGGTCCCGCTCCGATAATTCCAACCTGCGTCCGCATCGAGAATTTTTCCCGGGGCCCGCCATCAAACAAAAATAATTCGCCTCAGGAGCCCGTAAACTTTTCGATGACCTCGCGCGGTATGGGGCGACTCTCGATCCGTTTCGGATCGCTCCCTACTCGCACGGTCCACACTCGCACCTCTGTTGCTTCCACCGCCAGAATCTCCCCGCAGTACAGTTTGTGCTCAACGCGGAAGCTGCTGCTCTTCCACTCGGTGATGCGCGTCTCGACCAGCACCTTGTCACCGAAAGACGACGGTGCAATATACCGTGCATGCACCTCCACCAACGGAATGCCCATGATTCCGTATGTCCTCAGCAGTTCCGGCTTCGGCAAACCCGCGGATTCGAACAAAGCATTCGTGCAAGCATCAAAATATTCGAAATAGCGCGGAAAATAGACGATTCCGGCGGGGTCGCAATCTCCCCATTCCACATGAATTTGTTTCCGGTGCACGCGCATCAGCTTCCGCAATATTCGTTCATCAGGTTCTCACTCCTCCGCCTCTTGCGTGACGATGTGCACATCCACCGCGGGAGATTCCCGAAGAAATCGGTGCACGGCGGAAAGATACAAATATTTGCGCCAGTCGTGCACCGCCGCTCGGCCAAAAATTACCTGCGTGATGTGTTTTGTGCGCACGAATTCCGCCACCGCGTCCGCGACGCTCGGTCCTTTCAGCCGCACGACTTGAGCGTCCAGATTCTCCGCGAAACGCAGGTTGGCCGCTAGCGCGCTCTGATTGTTTTTTTCTAGGCCGAACTCCCTGTCCACATGAATGACGTAAAGTTCCGCATCCATCCGCCGCGCCATCCGCGCGGCGCGCGCAATCAAGTATTGCCCCGCGGGATTTCCCGACACGCACACGGCCATGCGTTCGCGAACGCCCCAATTCTTCCGGATGTCCTGCGCCTCCATGTACGATTCGAGGCTTCGGTCCACCTGCTCGGCCACCTGGCGTAGCGCCAGTTCGCGCAAAGCGATCAGGTTTCCCCGGCGAAAAAAATTCTTCAGTGACCGCTCGACTTTTTCTGCGCTGTAAACGTCTCCGCGCCGCATGCGGTTCAGCAGTGCTTCCGGAGTCAAATCCACCATGACGGTCTCCGTAGCGGTCAAAGGCACCCAGTCCGGAACGGTCTCGCGCACGATGATCCCGGTGATCGAGCGCACCGTGGGAGCAATGCTTTCGATGTGTTGAATATTCAAGGTGGAAACGACGTCGATCTTGGCTGCCAGCAGTTCCTGAACATCTTCATATCGCTTGCGGTGCTTGCTGCCGGGAATGTTCGTGTGCGCGAGTTCATCGACGAGGACAACTTCCGGTTTTCGCGCCAGAATGGCGTCCAAGTCCATCTCTTCGAAGACTGTCCCTTTGTATTCGATTTTCCTGCGCGGAACGGTTTCAAGCTGTGCGGCCAATTCCGTGATGCTTTTTCGGCCGTGGGTCTCAACGACGCCGATGACCACGTCTTCACCGCGGCTCTTGCGGCGTATGGCTTCGCTGAGCATGCTGTACGTCTTACCCACGCCTGGAGCATAGCCAAGAAACAGTTTGAAAATTCCGCGCGTCTTCTGCGGAGGAGAGGCTACTTCGAGCCATTCTTCAGGTTTCTTCGGCAAGGAGGCTATCTTCTCCGCGGCAGGTCCTGCACCTGCGCTAGAATAATGCTATGCAGAGATTTCTCGCGGGGCGCGCGATGGGCATCGCCGTGGCCCTCGCCATCGTCGCCGGCACCACGTTCTTTTTTTACCGCGTCCTTAAAGTAAATCAAACCACCGTGGCGCTTTCTTTTCTCCTCGCGATTCTAGCAGTTTCGGCCGTTTGGGGCACGGTGGTCTCCGTCATCATGTCGTTTGTGGCCATGCTGGCCTTCAATTATTTCTTCCTTCCCCCAATCCGGACTTTGACGATCGCCGATCCCCAGAATTGGGTCGCCCTGTTCGCATTTCTGTTTTCTTCCATCATGGGGAGCCAGCTTTCCGCGCGAATCCGCAAAGAAGCTGACGAAGCTCATTACCGCCGCCGCGAGATCGAACGGCTCTACCGGTTCAGCCAGAAACTCCTGGGCGAAGGCAACGTCATTCAGCTCATGAACGCCATTCCAAATTACATCGTCGACAGTTTTGAAGCCGGCGCGGCCGAGCTCTTCCTTCCTCAGAAAGACAAATTTTATCGTTCCGGATTCGGAGCCGCTCACCTCGACGAAGAGCGAATGAAGACAGCCTTTCTACGCGACGAGACTACGGTGGATTCGCAGCTTGCGCTCTACTTTGTTCCCGTGCGGCTTGGAGTCCGCCCCATCGGGAGCCTGGGGATTTCCGGTTCTGAGCTCTCTCGCCAGACTTTGGACGCTATCGGCAGCCTCGTCGCCATCGCCATCGAGCGGGCCCGCGCCATTGAGCAGCTCGGCGAAACCGAAGCCGAGCGCCAGGGCGAGCGCCTTAAATCCGCTCTCCTCGATTCCATTGCACACGACTTTCGCACCCCACTGACTTCGATCAAAGCTGCCGTCACTGGACTCCTGGCGCCTGCGCCGCCGAATCCAGCCCAGAGCCACGAATTGCTCACGATAGTTAATGAAGAATGCGACCGTTTGAATCATTTGGTCGAAGAAGCGGCTGAGATGGCCCGGCTCGAATCGGGTGAGGTCGAACTGCATTTTGTACCCACTCCGATTGAAACAATAATTCAAGCCGCCACGGAGTACTCAAGAAAATCCTTGGCCGGGCGCACCATCCACTTGCAGGTAAGCCCCGGCCTTCCCCCCGTTCGCGCGGATCTGGATCGCGCCAAGGACGTTCTCGTTCAGTTGCTCGACAACGCCAACCTCTATTCGCCCAAGGATCAGCCCATTACAGTTTCGGCGGAACTCACCGGAGATTCAGTCACCACGAGCGTGGCCGACCGCGGGCCTGGTATCGAAGACATCGAACAGGGGATGATTTTCGACAAGTTCTACCGTGGCAAAGATCAGCGCTATCTTGTGCGCGGCACCGGCATGGGCCTGCCCATCGCGAAAGCCATCGTCACCGCTCACAGGGGCGTAATCAGCGTCACGAGCCAGCCAGGCCATGGCTCTGTTTTCTCATTTACCCTGCCCACTGCGAGTCCCTCCATGGAGAGGTCATGACTGCAGCCAACATCCTCATCGTTGACGACGAGCCGCAGATTCGCCGTGTGATGCGCTCCACGCTTTCGTCCCAGGGTTACACCGTCACGGAGGCGAAGACCGGAGAAGAAGCTCTCGACTCCATTCGCAAAGAGCGCCCTGATCTCGTACTGCTCGACGTGAACATGCCCGGCATGGGAGGAATCGAAGCCTGCCGCGAAATTCGCCGCTCCTCCGACGCCCCCATCATCATGCTCACCGTACGCAAGACAGAGCGTGACAAAGTGCTTGCGCTCGATGCCGGCGCCGACGATTACGTCGTCAAGCCATTCGGCATGGAAGAGCTCCTGGCGCGCATTCGCGCCTCGCTCCGGCGCTATTCCCCCGGGGACAAAATTCCTCCTTTCGTTTCGCGCGACGTAACCATCGATTTCGAAAGCCGCCGGCTGACTGTCCGTGGCCGCGACGTTCACCTCACGCCCAAGGAATTTGACGTCCTAAAATTCCTTGTCGCGAATCTAGGCAAGCCCCTCACGCACCGGCGCCTCCTCCAGGCGGTCTGGGGCCCCGACTACGGTGAAGAAACAGAAAATCTGCGAGTGGTGATCAATCAACTGCGCAAGAAGATCGAGAGTGACCCTGCACAGCCAAAGTACATCTTGACGGAACCCTGGGTAGGCTACCGCTTCGAGCCGCCGCGGGAGGCTTCATCGAAGTCCGCATCTCGCAAGGGTTAGCATTCAGTGGGTGGGATGGGTTTCATCCAAATCGAGATTGAGCTCGAGTACGTTGACGCGCGGCTCGCCTAAAAAGCCGAACTGCCTGCCCTGCGTATGCTTCGCGACTAAAAACCGCAGGTCTTCGGGACGCATTCCCCGCGCGCGGGCAACGCGTGGCAACTGAAATTCGGCTGCAGCAGGAGAGATGTCGGGGTCTAAGCCGGAGCCCGAAGTGGTGACGAGGTCTACCGGCACCGGTGCCCCCGGATTTTCCGTATGGAGTCTCTCAATGTCGCTCTTCACTCTATCTGTCAACTGACGATTCGTCGGCCCAAGATTCGTTGCTCCGCCGCTCGGTGATACGGGGTCATAGCCGCTGCCTGCTCCCGACGGCCGAGGATGGAAATAGCGGTCTGCAGTGAAGGGTTGTCCAATCAGGCGGGACCCCACAACTTGGCCGTTCTTTACTATCAATCCCCCGTTTGCTTGGCCGGGAAAGAAGAGCTGCCCTAATCCCGTGATTGCCAAAGGGTAGAGCAGCCCGAATATGACCGTCGTAACCAGTGTCATCCAAATCGCTATTCGTATGTTTTCTTTCATCGCTTTTTCTCACGCGAAACGCAGGTACGTTATAACGACATCAATCAGCTTGATGCCGATGAACGGCGCGATCACGCCTCCCAACCCGTAAACGAGAAGATTCCGCCGCAGCAGCGCGGCTGCTCCCACCGGCCGGTACCGGACGCCGCGCAGTGCCAGCGGTATAAGGGCGACGATGATCAGCGCATTAAAAATTACCGCTGACAGAATGGCGGACTCTGGCGTATGAAGACGCATTACATTTAAAACTCCAAGCACCGGAAACGCCGCCGCAAACATCGCTGGGATAATCGCGAAATATTTCGCCACATCATTCGCCACGGAAAAAGTCGTCAGCGCACCACGCGTAATGAGTAACTGCTTGCCGATCTCCACAATCTCAATCAACTTTGTCGGGTTTGAGTCGAGATCCACCATATTCCCGGCCTCTTTTGCTGCCTGCGTGCCCGTATTCATCGCCACGCCCACGTCCGCCTGAGCGAGGGCAGGTGCATCGTTCGTGCCATCCCCCGTCATGGCCACGAGTTTCCCTTTCGCCTGCTCACTCTTTATGAGCGCCATCTTGTCCTCGGGTTTGGCTTCGGCGAGGAAATCGTCAACTCCGGCCTGGCTGGCAATCGCCGCCGCTGTCAATGGATTGTCGCCCGTAATCATCATCGTTCGAATGCCCATCGCCCGCAGATGGTCAAATCGCTCGCGCATCCCGCCTTTGACGATATCCGTCAACGCGATGGCGCCCAGTACGCGGTGGTTTTGCGCTACCAGCAACGGAGTGCCACCGCTGTTTGAAATCTCCGTGACGCATTGTTTTATTCCCGCTGGAACTTCATATCCCCGCTCCGCCACATATTTTGCGATCGCTTCCGGAGCGCCTTTGCGAATCTGCTGCCCGTCGAGATCGACTCCGGACATGCGCGTTTGTGCGGAAAAAGGGATAAATACCGGGTTGTGCGGCGCCAACTCTCTTCCGCGCAACCCATGCTTTTCTTTCACCAGGACCACGATCGAGCGTCCTTCGGGAGTCTCGTCCGCAAGCGACGCGAGTTGCGCCGCGCGTGCGAGTTCCATCTCATCCACGTTGGGGCACACGTGCAGCGAAGTTGCTTGGCGGTTCCCCAGCGTTATCGTGCCCGTCTTGTCGAGAAGCAGCACATCCACATCGCCCGAGGCCTCAACGGCCCGACCCGACATAGCGATTACATTCCTCTGAATCAGCCGGTCCATCCCCGCAATGCCGATCGCGGACAGCAGTCCTCCGATGGTCGTGGGAATGAGGCAGACCAGCAGCGACACAAGCACAAAAATGGTCTGTGGCGATCCCGAATAGATCGCAAAAGGCTGGAGCGTAGCCACCGCAAGCAAAAAGATAATTGTCAGGCCCGCCAGAAGAATATTCAAAGCGATCTCATTGGGCGTCTTCTGCCGCGATGCTCCTTCTACAAGCCGGATCATTCGATCAAGGAAAGTTTCGCCCGGATTCGACGTGATGCGAATCTTGATTTCGTCGGAAAGTACCCGCGTACCGCCGGTCACGGCGGAGCGGTCTCCGCCCGATTCACGAATCACCGGCGCGGATTCCCCTGTGATCGCCGACTCGTCCACGGAGGCGACCCCCTCGATCACCTCGCCGTCGCCGGGAATGAAGTCTCCCGCAGCGACCAACACGGTATCTCCCGTGCGCAGTTTCGAACTGGGCACGTTTTCGGTGGACCCGTCGCTCCTCAGACGGCGCGCCTTCGTTTCCGCCCTGGCCTTCCGCAGCGTATCCGCCTGCGCCTTGCCTCGGCCTTCCGCCATGGCCTCCGCAAAATTAGCAAAGAGCACGGTGAACCACAGCCACAATGTGATCTGCAGACCAAATCCCAGCTGGCCCGCATGATGAATCAAATCACGAACCCATTGAATCGAGGTCAGCAGCGCTCCAACTTCAACAACAAACATTACCGGGTTCTTCACCATCGTCCGCGGATGCAATTTGCGGAACGAATCCACTATCGCTCGGGAAACGATATTCCGTTCGAAGAGCGGCTTTGACTTCACATGGGATAGCGGATCCATAAGTCCCTCAGAATGCTTTCCCGGCAAGCATAAGCAGGTGTTCGAGAATGGGTCCCAGGCTCAACGCAGGGAAAAACGTGAGCGCGCCGACGATCAAAACGGTGGATACAAGGAGCGTTGTAAAAAGTGGTCCGGTCACGGGAAACGTCCCGAGCGAAGGCGGTGCCGTCTTCTTCCTTGCAAGGTTTCCCGCAATGGCGAGAATGGGAATGACCATGAAGAATCGGCCTAACAGCTGTGCCGCCGCTGTGCTCGCGTTGTACCAGAGTGTATTCGCGTTTAGGCCCCCAAACGCCGAACCGTTGTTCCCCGTCGAAGACGTATAAGCGTAGAGCACCTGTGACAGTCCGTGTGGTCCTGGATTCGATATGCCAGAAGTGCCAAAAGGCTCGACCACAGCGAGCGCCGAAAATCCGAGAATCGTAACCGTGAGGATAAGAACCGCAAGCATGGCCATCTTGACGTCATAAGCTTCGATCTTTTTCCCCAGATATTCCGGCGTTCGTCCAACCATGAGCCCGGCGATGAAGACCGCTAGAATCACAAACACCACAATGCCGTAAAGCCCAGCACCAACGCCGCCGAAGACAACCTCCCCTAGCATGATGTTGATCAGGGGAACCATACCGCCCAGCGGCGTATACGAGTCGTGCATGCCGTTAACAGCTCCACAGCTTGCATCCGTTGTAACCGTCGCAAAGAGAGCCGAGTTTGCGATCCCGAATCGCACCTCTTTGCCTTCCATATTTCCACCCGGCTGACCCGCGCTGGCGTGTTGGTCTGCGCCGGACAGTAGAGGATTCCCCCGAGCCTCCGCCCAATAGGCGGTGGTCACTCCGGCCAGGAACAGCGCCACCATTGCCGCCCAGACTGCCCAACCGTGCCGGTGTGAACCCGTCATTCGCCCCAGCGTGTACGTCAAGCCGGAGGGAATCGCGAAAATTAGAACTATTTGCAGGAAATTTGTGAAGGGCGTCGGATTTTCAAAAGGATGTGCGCTGTTCGCATAGAAAAATCCTCCGCCGTTCGTCCCAAATTCCTTAATCACTTCCTGAGAGGCTGTCGGACCTAGAGCGATCGTCTGCTGTGTAATGGTCTGCGTGATTGTCTTGCCGTCCGCTCCTTGCGTTTGCACGGCCTGTGGCTCTACGAGCTGAACAGTGACATACGGCTTCAGGTTCTGTATTACTCCCTGTGAAATCAGCACCATTGATCCGATCAGGCAAATAGGCAACAAGACCCAGAGGAGGCAGCGTGTTAAATCCACCCAGAAATTGCCGATGGTGTTCGATTCGCGCCGCGCAATCCCGCGGATCAGTGCAATGGCCAGGACGATTCCAACAGCCGCAGAAACGAAGTTGTGATATGCCAGGCCTGCCATCTGCGTCAGATAGCTCATGGTTGTTTCGGGCGTATACGCCTGCCAGTTCGTATTCGTGGTAAATGACGCCGCGGTTCCAAACGCCAAGCCCGGCTCCACATTGGGTAGCTTCTGCGGGTTGAGCGGGAGCCACTTCTGCGTCCGCTCGATCAAGTACAAGAGAACCATCGAGACCGCGCTGAACAGCAGCATCGCTGCGCCGTACTCGGTCCAGGGCATTTCCCGCTCTTCGTTCACTCCCGTCAACCGGTAGATCAGGCGTTCGACCGGCCTCAGCGCGAAATCGAGAAAAGTTTTCTTGCCATCGAACACGCGCGTCATGAAAATCCCGAGCGGCTTCGTAATCGCAAGGATTACCAGCAGAAAGAAGCCGATTTGAATCCAGCCGTTCGCCGTCATGACTAGAATTTCTCCGGCTTCAGCAGCGCCACCATCAAATATCCGAACAACAGCACGCAAATGACAATAAGCAGAATATTATCCAGCATGGAAGTTTCCCGCCCTATCTCAGCCGTTCACACCCGCGCAGGTACAATATCGCCGCCGCGAAGAAGACCCCCGTCACAAAAATAAAGACCACGTCTCGCATACAGCTCTCTCCGGTCCGCGAAACTTGATTATCCAACAAAACGAAGTGTAGAAGAGGCTGCCTTAGGAAACGGTGATGGCTATCTAAGAATTCTGTGAAGGAACCTCGGCGTACCTCCCGCGAAGTCGAGAGCTGCGCGCGTCCCCTCTGTCTGGCTCTCTCCACTGCCCGCGGCAATCACTGACCTGGTTTGCTTCTCAACCCCTATCTTCAACTGCCACTTGCATTTCCACGATGAAGTCAGATAATGAAAGACAGTTCGGTGCGCTAGACTGCCACTCAATGCAATGCCCTCTTTGTCAGGCGGATAACCCGCCCACCGCCATCAGTTGTGCCAAGTGCAGCACACCGCTTCCCCTGGATGACCGAACCCTCGGCGCAACCGTGACTGGCGGCACTGCTCCCCCATCTGCTACTCCCCGCGGCACTTCTGCGTGGTCGGTCGCAGTCACTCCTCAGCCCGACGCCCCCTACGCGCAGGGCGAAGCCCTCATTGGCACCTTGCTGGCGGAACGCTATGAAATTCTGGAATTGCTCGGCCAAGGCGGCATGGGCGCCGTCTACAAGGCACACGACATCGAGCTCGAGCGCCTCGTCGCTCTCAAGCTGATCCGCCCCGACCTCGCCAGCAATCCCGAAATTCTTCGCCGCTTCAAACAGGAACTGATCCTCGCTCGCGAAGTTACTCACCGCAATGTCATTCGCATTTTCGATCTGGGTCAGGCCAAGGGTTTTAAGTTCATCACCATGGAGTTTGTCGAGGGCCGCGACCTTCGCGCCATTCTCCGCGAGCGAGGAAAACTTCCGCCCGAGGAGGCCGTTCGAATCATCTCCCAGGTTTGCCGCGCCCTCGAATCCGCACACGCCGCCGGAGTGGTTCACCGCGATTTGAAACCTCAAAACATTATGCTGGACGCGAAGGATCGCGTTTACGTGATGGATTTTGGCATCGCGCATTCCCTCGAAACTCCGGGCATGACTCAGACGGGCGCGTTGATGGGAACGCCCGAATATATGTCGCCCGAGCAGGCCAAAGGCATCAAGGTGGATCCTCGTTCGGATCTGTTCTCCCTCGGCATCATCTTTTATGAATTGCTGTCCGGCATTTCTCCGTTTAAAGCCGACACGGCGCTGGCCACACTTTTGAAACGCACCCAGGAACGCCCTCAGCCTCCCGCGGAAGTGGACCCCACGATTCCCAAGGCCATCAGCGACGTGGTGATGAAGTGCTTGGAAATTGACCGCGACCTGCGTTTCTCCACCGCAAGAGAAATCCTCGAAGACCTGGGCCAGGAAATGCCTACCAGTGTGCGGACTGTCGCGCCAACGCTTCCGCCACTGATCCCCGGTCCCAAGGCCGGTGCAATTTCGCCGTTCGTGCGCTATCGCGCTTGGATCGCGGGAGGCGCCGCGGTCGTCTTGCTCGCAGGACTGGGATTCGCTTTCCGCGGCAAGATTTTTCCTGCTCAGCGCGCTGCCCCCGTGGAGCAGGCCTCCCTTGCCATTCTCCCCTTCCGCAACGCTTCCGGCGATGCCTCGCTCGATTGGCTTGGCCCAAGCCTCGCGGACATGCTCAGCACCGACGTGGGCCAGTCTGCGCGTCTGCGCACCATTTCCCCGGACCGTTTGCACCAGGTGCTCTCCGATTTGAAGATCACTCCCAATGCCGCCATCGATCCCACCACAGTCGGCCGCATCGCGGAGTTCAGCAGTGCGGATACCGTCGTCTGGGGCCAATACGCCAAGTTCGGCGACCAAATTCGCATCGATGCTACCCTTTTGGACTTGAAGCACAACCGCCGTGCCCCTCTGAAAATCGAATCTGCCAATGAAAAGGAAATTCCGGCAACCGTCGACGGCCTCGCCGAGCTAATTCGCAAAAATCTGTCTGTTTCCTCGGACGTGCTAAAAGAATTGAAAGCCAGCTCCTTCCAGCCCTCTTCAAAATCCGTCCCGGCGCTCCGCGATTACAACCAGGGTGTACAACTCTTGCGCGATGGAAAGAACCTCCAGGCCATCAAATCTCTCCAAGCCGCCGTCCAGGAAGACCCCCAGTTTGCCCTCGCATACTCGCGACTGGCCGAATCCGACTCCGCGCTGGGATACGACACCGATGCGGAAAAATATTCTCGGAAGGCCATCGATCTTAGCCAGAACCTGCCGCCCCAGGAAAAGTACCGGATTGCCGCCGGCCATGCGCGGATTATGAAGGACTATCCAAAAGCCATCGCGTCCTACGAGAATCTCGCCAAGGCTGCGCCTGGCGACACCGATGTCCAGTTCACTCTTGGGGCGCTTTATCAAGACACCGGCGCGTACCAAAAGGCTCGCGAGCACTACGCCGCGGTACTGAAAGCCGATCCGCAATCCGTCGAGGCGCTATGGAAGATGGGCGGCGTCGAGATCATGAGCGATAACCCGCAGGGAAGTCTCGATTATCTGAACCGCGGCCTCACGCTTTCCATCCAACTCGGAAACGACGAGAAGAAAGCCGTCATTCTGCAAGCTATCGGCATCGCTTACAGGCTGATGAATAAGCCGGAGGAGGCCCTGCGTAATTACCAGGAGGCGCTCGCCATTGAGCGCCGCATCGGCTTTAAACGTGGCGTGGCCGCAAGCCTAAACGAAATCGCGCAGGTCTATTCTCTTCTCGGCAAACCGGACGCGGCTCTGGCCAGCTTCAACGAGGCGATCCAAGTACGGAGGGAAATCGGGGCTAAAAAGGAGGTCGGGGACACTCTGATTGATCTGGGTAACTTCTACGAAGATCGCGGCCAGCACGACCAATCCCTCAAAATGTTTATGGAATCGCTCCAAATTCAGCGCGACTCGGGTGACGAACCTTACCAGGCATTGTGCCTGAATAACATCGGCATCGTCTATCTTGCAAACGGGCACTATGACGATGCGCTCACCTATTTCCAGCAGGCCCTTCAGTTGCGCGAGAAATTAAAGGTGCCGGAGCAAATCGCCGAGACGGTCTATAACCTGGGCCAGACCAACGCGAGGCTGGGACAATACGACCAGGCGCTCAGCCATTATCTTCGCGCCCTCGATCTCTATCGCAGCGCCGACGACAAGCGCGGTGCGGCCATCGATTCCTACAGCATGGGCTCCCTGTTCGGCCACCAGGGTCGCTACGGCCCAGCTGTGAATTCTGAAGCAGAGGCTGTTAAAACTCTTCGAGAGCTTCAGGATCGCGGCCCCACCATGGCGGAGATTTTGGGCAGCTACGGCGGCGCCCTGGCCGATGCAGGACGCGGGGAAGAAGCTCAGAAGACCCTGGACGAAGCGCTCAGCTTGGCACGCGAGCTTAAAAGCCAGCCTCTTGTTGCCCAGACGTTTAACTTTCAGGGAGACGCTGCCTTCTATCGAGACGATTTCAAGTCAGCCCGAGCCCTTTACGGGCAGGCCCTCCAGGCGGCTTCGCGCACCAAGGATCGTGGCAACGTGCTCGAGTCTAAAATCGGCTTGGCGAGAATAGCGATCAGGGAAGGGCATTCGCGAGAGGCGATCAACAGCTTCCAAAGCCTGGCTCAGGAAGCAAACAGCTTAGGATCGAAGTTTTTGTCAGTGGAATGCTCGGTGGACCTGGCCGAGGCGCTCGTGAACGCGAAAGATTATCCGCGCGCCCGCGAGGAACTCGAGTCTGCCCTCAGCAAGGCCGAAAAACTGGGCGTACGAACCCTGCTTGCTAGGGACCACTACTTGCTGGCCAGGGTCCTCCGCGAGACCGGCAACGGAACAGAAGCCACGGGCCATTACCGCGAGGCGCTGCGGCTGCTCGACGAAATCCGCAAAGAAGCTGGAGCTGAGAAGGTAATCGAACGCGCCGACCTGAAGCCTATTTACGCGGAATCCAGTCGCTGGTCGCAGGGCGACAGTAAGTAGTCGGAGCCGACCGCACCCTAGGTTAACGGTTTCCTATCCCACTTGACTCGACTTAAGGGCTTGGCAGGCTGGCGCAGACCCCGCGACGCGAGGTGCACGCCAGCCTGTGACGTACACAGGGCAGTGCCAGGCTCGAGATCCTTCCCTCAATTCAGCGAAAAGTTGAACGCCTTCCTGGTCCCTACCCATGTAAATGTCTGCGCCGGCGTGGAGGCGGTAAATCCTGCTAAGCCGGTCACTTGAACAGTGCAGTTTAAGTTCATTGTCAGGGTGTTTGTTTTGGCGAAATAGTAGAAACCGGTTATATCCGTAGTTGCGGTTTCTATTACTGTATTCGAGGCCGAATTGAGGAGGCTAACGGTTGCTCCAGCCACTCCCGCGCCGGTCGAATCAACGACAAACCCTGTTATGGGATCGGCGCTGAGAGTCGTCCTCAAACTGTCGATCAGGCTCTGGGCGTCAGTGAGAAGCACACTCGCCGGGTTAAACGTTATACCGCCTATCATGCATGACGCGGCGATGTGCTTGCCTGCCTGGGCTTGGACCTGATTCTTGAACGCCGTTAGGATGTTAATCGCCGTCTGGATCTGACCGCCGCCAACAGCCGATTGTGCCGCCGAGAGTTTGCTGGTTAAGGCGTTCGCGATCCCTGCGTTATCGATGCAGCCGCCGGCCAGCAGCTCCCCGATGACATTCGTTATGCCCGCGGTCGTGGCAATGACCGTTACGCTTGCCGGAGTCGTGTGTGAGAGCGAACCGGACGTGCCCGTGACGGTTGTCAAGAACGTCCCGGGGGTCGCGGAGGGTCCACCCACAGTCAGCGTGGAGGAGAGCGGAAGAGTTCCACTAGTCGGGTTGAAGGTTGGCGATAAGCCAGCGGGCAGACCTGACTGGCTCAGACTCACTACTGAAGTAAAACTCCCGCTCGGGTGGACGGTCACCGTAGTGGACGCAGAGCTGCCCACACTGACTGTTATGGGAGAGACGGGGCTAAGGAAGAAATCGGGAGCCGGCAGGTTGACGATGAACGTCTTCGAGCACAAGCCCTTTGTTCCTCCCCCGCCGATGGGGTCACCGGTGAAACTAGTGGTGATTAACGTATAATCTGACACGGTGTCGGTGGATATCGCGAACCCTGGGTTGGCAGGCAGCGATCCCGTCCAATTGAACGTGAGTGTGATCAGGTCCGAACTAGTCAGAGGCTCCTGTACTAGGCAGATGGGTTGGAGCACGCCATTCGTGAAGCACTGTTGCACTGCGACGACAACCTTGCCGTCGCTCGTCGTGGGGAAACTTCTCGTGCCCGGAGGGACACCTTGGTCCCCGAAACGGGGGTTAGGGATTGATCCGGGAAGAAGTGTGGCATCCAGCGTCGCTGGGTCCACGGTGAAGAAAACGGTCCGCACGGAAGTAGTGCCGTTTAGGAGCGCGCTCGCAGGAATGATAGCGTTCTGACTGCCGTTGCCGTTGGGGTCTGTGAAGCTAAGGTTGTTCTGCACACCCTGTATCACCGGCTGTGCGGGCGGTGCGGTGGACTTGCGCGTGAACTTCCAAGTGACGCCCGCGTTAAAGTCGTTCACAAACAGGTCGCCCATACTATCAAAACCAAGCCCAAAGCTATTGTTGAATCCCGTCGCAAATACAATCGGAGAACCACCGCCCGGCGGAATTCTGACGACGTTCGTTCCAAGGAACTCCGAAATGTAGATGTAACCTGTAAGGGGATCGATCGCGATATCGGAAATGTCCGGAACAGGATTTCCCGACTGGTTGACAGCGGTTGGGACGGTCGCGATCGCAGTCGGCGGCGTCGTTAGGGCCCCACCCAGAGGGATTGAATAGATGTTGCCGTTCGTAGAGCTAGCTGCGTATGCAGTTCCGTTAGGGAGTGGGGCCGCTGAGAATGCCACGCCCGCGATGACGTCACCGTTATTGAAAGGCGCTACCTGAGACGCCGTAGTTGAGGGCGTCATCTGCCCCGATTGCTGCGGGAATTTATAAAGGGCCCAACCAGTGCTTTGGCACCCGCCGGGTACCGTGGTTCCAGGACCGGCTGCCACAAGCAGGTTGCCGTTGGCATCGAACGCCAGGCCACCTATGCATGCATTGGGGTTTCCAGCAGGTATTGATGCTAGAAGCGTTCCGCTGGAGTTGTAAAAATCGATCGGACCGGCGATCTGTCCAGTGGACTGGGTTTCAACCGCAACCAGCCCGTCACTGGATCGAAAGGCGACCCGGTTTGCAGCGGTTTGTGATGCGAATGAACTGACAGCGCCGCTAGTTGCATTCACCAGCGACACTTGGCCGGTGCCAAATTGCGATACGATGAGGTCATCCCTTGAGACAAGTCCACTGGGCCCTGAAAGTCCCGATGCGAGTTTGGAGGGTGTGAAGTTCGGATCACTGGACTGCACGCCGCTGCTGCCGCTCACAAACTCTAGCCCATCCACGAATGCGCCCGGCGTTGGGCGGTTGAAGGTCGAGAGCACATTTCCGCTGCGGTCCATGTGACGAACTACACCGTTGTCACCGACGTATAGGGTGTCGGTACTGGCATCATATGCCAGACCGCCGGTGGCAAATCCGCTTGTGCGGAACAAAGTGGACAAGTTGCTCGGTGTATTAGGGGCCAGCGTATTAGGGTCCACTATGGACACCAATCCAACCGAGAAGCTACTACAACCGGCCGAGCAAAAGGACACGTACAGCCTGTCGCGCGTCGAATCGTAGGCGATACCCAGTCCACCAAGCGTGCCTAAGAAACCCGGATCGGAATTCGGAATGGAATATGACGCGACCAGAGTCTCAGCAACGGGGTCGATTTTTTGCAATGCGGCGGGGTTGTGGAGGATTCTCCACAACACCTTGCGATTGCTGTCCCAGGCTAGGTCTTCACCGCCGCCAGGGGAAGCAATCGGAGGAAAGCTGGCCAGGACCGTCTTGCCGTCAGCAGTTCTCTTGGTGAAATTGCCGGCTGGATCCGCAAAATACAGGTTATTACCGTCCCACGCAATCCCGGTGGTTGGCAGGCCCACCAAATCGGTGATTACGGTTCCGCTAGTTGTAGTCTCAAAGACGTCCCCGATCGTATCGTTCCCCAACCAAAGCGCCCCGCCGGCGGGAATGGGCACGCCCGCCTGAGCATAGACGGCAACGTCGATTCCGTTTCCTGCCGGGTCAGTCGTGTCGCCGTTTGTGCTGATGTTGGAAAATTTACATGGCGACGGACCAAGGTTGTTAGCTGCAAGATAGCAATCGCTTCCGGGGTATGTGGCGGGAAATAAACCCCCGTTGCTGCCGGGCACCGCAAAGATACTGTAATCGGCCACAAAAAAGGTGATCTGGTAAGTGTCCCCCACGGTGGTGGGAATCGTCTGGCTGATGGCGTCGTAACCTTGCACAGCACCGTCGTTCCAGCATGAGTTATAAGGCGTGCAAACGTTGAGACCGAACACGGCCCCCCCTGCAAGGACGCCGAACACATTGGCATAGGTCCAACCATTTGGGATGCGAGGGTTCTGAGCTGTAGCATAGGTACCCCCCGAAAAATCGCCATTGACCAACAAGTTGCCGCTGGACGTCGTCAGGTCCGTCACCGACACGTTCGCAAGCGAGACCCGCGACGGATCCTCACGAAAGGCGAATGTGATGGCGGTGTTGGAGACACCTGCTACAAAATTCACTGTGTAATGCTGGTAGGTGCCATTGCCGCCGCCAGGTATCGGTGAACCGCTCAGGTCCAGGATTGCACCTGCAGGCGGAGGATTGTTGTGTCCCGGATCAGTTTTGGGTACCTGGGCGGGGGCCTGCTGACTACCGAAGAAGACGAAACAGCAAAGCACGATTAGCGGCGTGACTTGACGCCGGATAAGTGAAAACAAGCTCATGGTGTTCTCCTCGAGTCAGACTGGGAAACCCGGGTCTCGCCGCACGTCTTGTGCACAAGCGGTTTGGGAGGCGCAGGGGACTGGCATCTAGCACCGTTCAGGGCACAACCGCGCGGCATTCTGCCTGCCTTATCGCACGTTGTCAAGAACTAAGGAAAAGAAACTCCATGCATAGGAGTACTGTACCGCGGCGGCCGCGTTTGTTCTTCCCGTCAATTCCTTCCTACCTTTTAAGCTCGGTCATGCTATCAAATGTCAGCGCTTAAGAAAGCGCTGAAGTTCTTGTGGCGCTTCGACGCACTAGCTCCTGGAGCCACGAATGAGATAAAATTTCACGAACGGAAAAGTGGTGAGCATGAACGAAACGAAAACGGCGCGGCCCACCTGGAAGCCGGCGGGAAAAGTCGGCGCAAGCGAGCAGCCTTTTCAATATCATTTCGACCGTGAGTTTGCGGAGCCGGACTGGCGCCGCCTGCCCGGCTACAAAAATATTTCCGCCGCGGAATGGGAAACGGCGCTCTGGCAACGGCGCCACACGGTAAAAAATCTAAAAGAGTTGCAAGCGGTTTTCGGAAATCTTCTTCCCGAAAGTTTGCTCGCAAGCCTCGAGCGCGATATGCGCGAACGCGCCACGATGTCCATTCTCATTCCGCCGCAGATGCTCAACACCATGGACGAGAAGGATCTTTGGAACGATCCGGTTCGCCGCTACATGCTGCCGGCCTTTGACGACCGGAATCCGGACTGGCCGAGCCATCCGAAATCCAGTCGCGATAGTTTGCACGAAGCGGATATGTGGGCCGTTGAAGGACTCACGCACCGCTACCCCACAAAAGTTTTGGCCGAGCTGCTTTCCACGTGCCCGCAATACTGCGGCCACTGCACGCGCATGGACCTGGTAGGCAACGATGTTCCTCAGGTTAGCAAGCTGAAATTTCAGATTCCGCAAAAAGATCGCTACGCACAAATGCTCGATTATCTGCGTATCACTCCTTCGGTGCGCGACGTCGTCGTTTCCGGCGGCGACGTGGCCAATTTGCCGATCGGCCAACTGGAATCGTTCGTCTCCGCGCTGATGGATTTGGCGAACATCCGTGACATACGGCTCGCCACCAAAGGATTGATGGGTATTCCGCAACACTTTTTGCAGGATGAAGTGCTGCAGGGCCTCGAGCGCCTCGCCAAAAAAGCGCGCGAGCGCGGCGTGGACATCGCGGTGCACACGCACGTGAACAACGCGCGCCAGGTGACGCCGCTGGTGGCCAAGGCGGCGAAAAAACTCCTGGAGATCGGATTCCGCGATGTGCGCAATCAAGGCGTGTTGCTGCGCGGAGTGAACACGAGCCCGAAAGAGCTTCTCGACTTGTGCTTCACACTGCTCGATCACGCCAATATCATGCCGTACTACTTCTACCAGTGCGACATGATCCCCAACGCGGAACACTGGCGGCTGGCGATCCATGAAGCGCAACAACTGCAGCACAACATCATGGGCTATCTGCCGGGTTTTGCCACGCCGCGAGTGGTGTGCGACGTTCCCTTCGTCGGCAAGCGCTGGGTGCATCAGCTCAAAGATTACGACCGCGAAAAGGGTATCTCCTACTGGACCAAGAATTACCGAACCGGAATCGAAATGGACGATCCCGAAGCCCTCACGCGGCGCTACGAGTATTACGACCCTGTCTATATGCTTCCCGCCTCCGGCCAGGATTGGTGGCGCAAGCACGCCGTTAGCCCGCACTAGCGCCGAGTGCCCCTCGCACAAACCGCTCCCCTCGGAACTCGGGGCAAGCTGGGTGAACCACAATGGGAAGAGTTGGTGCACACCCCCGGTGTTTTCGTATGAGCTGCAAATAAAGGACTTACGGGAGTGTGAATCTGTAAGAGTAGCAAACAAAGGACTTACTGGCTCGTGATCCACGAATGCCGGAGGGAGGAGAGAGCTGGTTAACAATAAGACCCCCACCCCCCCCATGTTTTTCATAAGTGTTGATTCTAAAGAAAGTTAAAGTTGTTTGTTTTGATACACTTTTGCAAGTGTTGATTCTAAATGAGATGGAGGAGGTCAGTGGACAGGGGTCAAGAATCGGCGAGAACCGGGAGGGAGAATTGGTCGGGCGGAGATCGTTAGCAACAAACACGCGGAATGGTAGCATGCGGGGGACGGTAACCTATGGGTTATTCAGCGAACGGTTGAATTTGGGGGTTGAATGGCGATTTTTGGGGGTGGAATGGGATGGGGCGACCGAAAAGTCAAAACCGCCATGGTTCGACTCCGCTCACCACAGGCTACGCTCACCCGACGTTTGGGGCACCCAAATTCATCTTAGGCCTTTCCATCTGGGACACCCGCCTAATGCAAATCCTCTCTCGCTTCAGCACACCCCCAGCTTCCCGTCGCCGATCGCAACAGTTGGAGTCGAGCTTCTCTAAGTTCCCTCAGGTTCGTTCCATCAATTCATCTGTCGAGAGATCTGCGGCATATCCACGGACCGCACTTGCGCCGTCATCTCCCACGTCTTCTGCCAATCCACATCTTTGACGTCGACTCCGCCGTTCCGGCCTTGCACGTCCTGGAACATCAATAAGTCGCCGTCCCTTTGGTACTTCGTGACCTCGTACCGCTGGTTCGACTTCAGCACCAGGATCATAAACCGCTCGCCGGTCTGCCGGTCACTGGGTGGCCGTTCACTGACTTGCAGGGTTCCTGCAGTTCCGATCGTGGGCATCGGCGGATTCACTGTTGTTTCGCTTGTGGTATTCGCAGTCTTCTCCACCGCCAACTGCATCGCCTTTGCCTGCGGCACGACGGTGTACGCGCTTGGCCGTGTGGATGAAGCGTACGGCGGACGGTCCGGGTGATATGCCTGCGCCAGATTCCGCGGTATCACGATGTCATCCATCAGTCGCAGTGCCAACGGCTCCTCTCCCTTCAACGTCGGCCGGGGCCCACGGAACGGCAAACTGACCACCTTCCACGGCCACAGTGGGGGAATCATCCACTCCACCACGTCGCGTGTCGCGTGACCCTTGCCGTCAATGGCGCCCTGCTTGTCCACCTTATAGCCACGGGCCTGGATAACCTTTGCCGGGACAGGCAAATCCCCGCTCGGCAGGATCACGCGGTCAAACGTGATCTTCAGGTAGCCCTTTCCGACGAAATGCCCAGGCTCCTTATCCGCTTCCAGATGCCCGCCCAGCATGCTACCTCTGGGAAAGACCGGTTTGCCGAACTCCTGCATGGTTCTAAGGTGGCACAACACCGGGTCTCCAACCGCCGCTGTCGCCGAAGAGAAATTCGGCTCGTCTAACGTACATTGCAGAAGCGTACCGGCCGGCACCAGTAGATCCTGGGCAAGGATCCCCGCCGCCGACACCAGTAGCGCCACCGCACTCGCGAATATTCCGATGAGTCGTTTCATGTCGATCCTCCATATTTTCGTAATCTATCAACGGCTAGGGGAACTAGCCGCTTCCACCGGAAGGCAAGCCCGAATGCTCCCAACTGGACACACCCGGGCATCACCTGCGGTTGGCAGACCCCAACCCAGAGCCGTTCAAAAAGTCGCTCGCACACCGTGAATTTTCTTCCGCAGGCGATCTTTCCAGCTGAGTTCCAGTACTGGCAATCGCGTAGTGTTGCTTCTGAGTTCTGTAGCTCAGACTCCGAGGTATTTCTATGGCTGTATAACGCACTAACCGGAGATGTGGGTTCGTGTAGAGGATTCCGACTAAACAAGGGCGGGATACAGAAGTCTGATTAGCTATTTCTGCCACATGCAAAAGCCACCTAGGAAGGCGTTTTCGTTGCTGCCGAGCCGCGTGCCGGGAGGCAGGTTCTTCAATTTCTTACTATTTCCGCCACCTAGCACCACATAATCGGCTTCTAGCGCGGTCTTAAGTTTCTTCGCAATTGTGGACGCATGCTTGCGCCACTTTTTCTTGCCGGATCGTTCTAGCCCGCGCAAGCCAAGGTAGTCTTCGTACGTTTTGCCGTTTTTATAGATAAGGTGTGCCAACTCCATGGGCTGGAGCATCCCGTCCACGACCATGGCCGATCCGAGGCCAGTGCCTAATCCGAGAAACAACATGCGGCCGCCTTTATAGCTGCCAAGCGCTTGCATGGCAGCATCGTTGATGATCCTGACTGGACAACCAAAAGCTTTCCGGAAGTTAAATCCCATCCAGCCGCCGCCCAGGTTGTGGGGCTCGCGAAGGGGATGCTGATTAATGACGGGGCCGGGAAAGCCTAGCGATACACAATCGAACTTCCAGTCCCGAACCGACTTCTTGACCAAGCGGACCATCTTTCGCGGGGTCATGGTCGGGCCAGATGGAAATTTTCGAGGCTCCTTTTGCCCGGTAGCCAGCATCTTGACGTTTGTACCGCCGACGTCGATGACAAGGACTCTTGGAGATTTTGCCGCTTGCGCAGCTTTCATCGCTGCTCCTTCGGTGAGTCGGTGAATCTACTCCGGTGTCGCTCTCGAGAGCAATGTAATTCTAGGATGAACTGGCTCCACTAGTTGTGGGATGGATGCCGAGCAGGCACGCGCGGCAAATGCTCTGGCGGCCGGAATTCAATCGTGATGTCCTCTTGAGCTTGGACAGGCCTGCTGTTCAAGAGAGTGGGCTTGTAACGCCACAGGCGAACGGCGCTCATTGCAGCAGGAAGAAGAGAGATCGAGCCGCTCACGTGCTTAACCTCCAGCACTTGGCCGAGCTCTCCAATGGTGGTGCGAACCTTTACGGTTTCCGACGATCCGTGTCGATCCCCCGGCCTTGGATAACGAGGCCAAACGAAGGAGACAAGCTCACCGGCTTGCAGTCGAGCGGGTTTATAAGCCGGTTCAGGTCCGGGCTCAGGAGAAACAAGAACAGAAAGTTGCGAGGTCATCGCAAACGAAGAGGAGGCGGCGATCGGTTTTTCCGGGAGAACCAGCCTGAAGGGTTTGCTGCCGTCGCCCGGGCCAGTGACAAGAACTGTGGAGGGTGATGAAAGGTGCGGCGCTGCGCGCGTCGCGGGCGTTACCCTGCGTGAGGCGGGATTTCTTGGTACGCCACTTATCGGGCCGAGAGCCTTGGGTGAATGTGCAGGTTTGGGAGTCGCGCGTGACGGCGCATTTCGCGCGACTAGCCCGGTCGATGCCTTGCGCTCAGGACTGGCTTCGGGATTACCGGAATCAGTGAGGGATCGGGTCGTTTTCGCTGAAGATGGTCCGAGCGGCCCCACCCGGGTCGCTGAATCTTCCGGTCGTGCATTGAGGGATTGAGCGGCTGGGCTTTCTGGGCGCAATCCTGCCGTCGCCGGCGCTGGCGGATTTACAGCAGGCGTAAGGAAGGTATTTGCCGCCGGCGGTGTGGAAGTTCGCGAAGTCGGTTCGGTTGGGTGATTAAACAGTGCTGGTGACGTGGCATCGGCAGCCGGTATTGATTTCTGGGCGTCTCGGAGGCGCTTTCCGAGCAGGCCGCGTCCCACTGTGAGCCCGACGGTGAGACTGATCACCGCGAACAAAGACGCTACCGCGGCGACCTGAAATCCGGATATTTCAAGAGCATACAAACGTGAGGGCGAGTTCTCGATGCGACGGGCTGACGACTCGAATTTGCCTGTTCGAACTTGCGGTCCAAAACCGGCGACTGGAGCGTGGTGCACTCTTTCCTGGAGGTCTTCGACAAACGATGGCGGGTTCGCATCCAGAATCTCAGGCGTCACGATCTTACATGCTTGAGACGCAGTGTGAGCAATCAGTTCGGGAGAGGAGGTTTGGTCTTGCTCAGGGAATACACTCCCAATTGGCTGCTCTGGGAAGCTTTCGAGGGTTGCGGGGATGAGGCTCTCAACATGCGCAGGCGTTAAGCCTTCAAATTCCGGGGCTGGCCTCTCGGACGCGATCCAATTTGAAATTTGATTGAGGGCCTCGGCGGTGAGATCAACAAATCGGATGCCTGCGCTTTTTTTCGATTCCGCTAGCCAGACAATCTGCGCTGAGATTTCGATACGCCGCCCAGAGCTGGGCAATTGAAAGCGAATGCGTGGGAGGCAGTCCTCTACTACAAGGGGGTCGGCTGCCTCAACGGCCATGCCCGTCTCACTTATATTGAGGACAATGCCGCCATTGGTGCCGCCGAGCTCGACGTACGCGGGGGAAGCAGGAGTGGTGCGCATCTGAAGGCGGCGGTCGCGCGTGGCATGAATCGCCTCAACCGACACATGGCGTTCGGCGTCGGGTGGGGCCGCTTCGGCTTTTGCCGGTGCGTCCGCCCTCTGCTCCGTCTTATTCCGCTTCGCGATTTCTATGAGTGTTGCCAGCTTGCCGCCCGCCTTCGAAAGTGCGTCAAATACGTACGCAACATTCTTCGGGTTGAACTGAAGCTGCCGAGCAGTAAGAGTCAGTCGGATGCTGTCGTCAATTTCAACTTGCTGGCTCTCAGAAAGATAGTCCTGCAGGCCAGCATAGAGTGCGCCGTTTTCGTAATTCTCTCTCCATTCCAGAATGGCCTGGAGACGACGACTGGCGTCCTTCTCCAATTCTTGTTCTTGCTGTTCTGCTGCGGCACATTCGGCGAGCACTTCTGCTTGACCGTGGGGTAATGCCCTGGTTATTTCTGTCAATCCACCACGCAGTTCCTGAACGTTGTTGGACGGTAAAGATGTTTTTCGACAGACCCACTCGCCGCGCGTCTTGTCGAAATCGATCGAGGCGCGATACTCACGTGTTTCGTACTTGAATACCGGCAACGGCTTGAGCGGTGGCCACCTACCGGCCATGAGCAATTTCATCTCGGCCTGTTGCACTGGAGACGTGAGTCCAGCAATGTTGGGCCTAGCTCGTTCGTGTTCATTCAATTTCATGATTCGGCCCGAAAAGTTCTACCCGCCACATGATTTTGCTGGCGCGTGACCAGCAAACTTCTAGAAGCGGTCATGGTGACGGGATTTGAACGACGAATGTTTCGAAGGACAACAAGCGCGCTGAAGTCTTCGTACAAATTCGACATGTCCCCACCCCCACCACTTTGCGCGGTGAGCCCCGTCTGTTTTGTTCACTTTGTTGTCGAGGAAGAATCCTTTCTGATCAACTTCCCTCGCCTGCCGCGGTAACTCTCCTGAATGTAGTCAACCTTAAACCCTGTCCGGCGGGATTAGTTGCTCGGCTCCGTTCAACGAGATTTCGTTCCGGCCATTTCCTGAGCCATGTACAGGAGCAGCTTGCGATCCCCGTCTTGCGTCTTGGCGAACAGACGGCGAAGCTTGCTCAGATAGTGCGCGTCTTCGCCCTCACTGCCCCAGGCGATGTCGTCAGCCGACTTCCGCTTAGGAAGATTCGGTAGTTTGGGCGGCTCCTGCCTCGGCATGACGAAAAAGGGTCCTCATGAGTCGCCTCTCGTTAAGTTAAGTGAGCCGCGTCACCTGATAAATAACGAGTTACACGTCGCGCTCCGCACATTCGCGGCGTATGGTGTGCTACTCGAAAGGTATACTGAGACGGCGTTGTGGGAAGTCCGCGCTCAATCATCAGACGCATGCCTGATTAACCGGACAAATCGCTCCCCATGTCGAAATCGTGTGATTTTGAACAGGTCGAGTCGAAAGCCAAACCTGTGTGTCGAGGCTCCCGACAGGGTCGGGATCCTGCACTTCGTTCAGAATAAACAGGCGCGGCTACGACCATTAAGAGAGCAGAGCGGTAAGCTGCGTGGGAGCATGTCCGCTTGCAGAACAAAGAAATCCCAGAAATGGACAGATTCGCCGCTCCGGCGAATCAGGTTTATCCCTAAACGCAGCTTTTTGAATTGTTTATGCGTAGCCAGACCAGGCATTGGGCGTGCGGAAGAAGGACGGGAATTCCGCGGGTACGGGTAGAGGTGTGGTATGAGAAATCTCTGGAACGACCTCCGGTTTGCGATGCGGACGCTGGGAAAGAGCCCCGGGTTTGCAGTTGTTGCGATTGTTACGCTGGCGCTGGGGATGGCGGTGAACACGACTGTGTTCAGCGTGATCAACGGAATTTTGCTGCGGCCGCTGCCGGTACCCCACGCGGAGCAACTTACAGTCCTGGCCCTGAAAGGAAGCGATGAACATGAACTCCAGAGATTCTCCTATCCGGACTTTCTGGATTTGCGAAGTCAAAGCGATGGCTTCAGCGACCTGTTTGGCTACCGCATCTCGCTCACGGGGCTCACCGCGGACGGCAAAGGCGAACACTGCCTTGTTAGCCGAGTAACGAACAATTATTTTTCTGCCCTGGGCATCACTCCCGCAGCCGGGAGGCTTCTGCTACCCACCGAAGGCCTGGCGCCGGGCGCGGATCCCGTCATGGTCCTCGGCTACTCGTACTGGCAAAAGCGATTTGCCGGCGACAAGGGCGTCGTCGGTAAGCAAGTGGAGGTGAACGGCCACCCAATGACCATCGTCGGCGTGGCTCCGAAGGGATTTTACGGCACGTACACCATTGTGAACATGGATGCCTACGTCCCCCTCAGCGCCAACATCACTGAAGAGATGGAAACCCCTGCTCAAGAAACCTGGACGCGCCGCGACCTGCGCGGCCTGAGGCTCATGGCAAGGCTCAGAGCGGGCGGGAGCTTGCAGCAAGCTCGTGCTGCGCTCAACGTGGTGGCCGAGCGTATCGCTGCGCAGCATCCCGATACTGACAAAGGCATCTCCATTCAGGTTTATCCAGAAAAGCTTGCCCGGCCGGATCCCGATGAAGACAACACCCTGCCGAAGGTCGCGATTGCCTTCATGATTCTTGCCTCCCTTGTTCTCGTCGTGGCCTGCTTCAATATCGCGAACGTGCTGTTAGTGCGTGCCACCGTGCGGCAGCGGGAAATGGCGATCCGCGCCGCGCTGGGCGCGGGACGCGGGCGGCTCGTCCGACAGTATTTGACGGAAAGTCTGCTGCTCGCAGTCTTCGGCGGGGGCGCCGGTTTAGTTCTGGCCTCGTGGGCGGCAAATTTCCTCGGCTCAATCTCGCTGGGCACGGAATTGCCGATCCAATTCGACTTCCAACCGGACGTCCGCGTCTACTTCTTCGCGTTCTCGGCGGTGCTATTGACGGGTTTGATCGTGGGAATCATCCCTTCGCTGCGCGTGGCTCGCACGAATCTTAATGCCGTGTTGCACGAAGGAGGGCGCGGCTCTTCGGAGGGCCCGCGCCGGCAACTTACGCGCAACACGCTGGTTGTCGCGCAGGTGGCAGGTTCGTTGGTATTGATGATTGTCGCCGGACTTTTTGTGCGGAGCCTCGGGAAAGCACAAGACATCTATTTGGGTTTTGATCCAGACCATACGCTTAATCTTTCGTTGGACGTTTACCAGATCGGATATAAGGAAGCGCGCGGCCGGGAATTCTATCGCGATCTCCAAGCCGGGCTCGGCGCCATGCCTGGCGTGGAATCGATAGCTCAGGCCTTTTCCGTTCCCTTGGGGTACTTCAGCTCGGACGATCCTCTTTACATTGCGGGCCATCCCGTAGAGCCGGGGAAGCAGCCGCCGAGCGCGATCGACAATATGGTTTCTCCCAATTATTTCGAAACACTGCGAATCCCTTTGCTTCGCGGGCGCGTTTTCACCAATAACGACGGTGAAAAGAGTCCTGCCGTTGCCGTCATTAATCAAACCCTGGCGAAGAAGTTCTGGCCTACCGAAGATCCGCTGGGCAAACGCTTCAGCATCAAAGCCGCCACTGGGCCATTCATTGAGGTTGTCGGAGTTGTGCAGGATGGCAAATACCGCGGCGTCACTGAGGACCCGCAACCATTCTTCTATCTTCCGCTCGAGCAGCATTACGTGTCGTATCGCACGGTTCACGTGCGAACGTCCGTGCCTCCGGAAAGCCTGGCGCTGCAGATCGAGGCGCGGATTCGCGAGCTGGCGCCCAATCTACCGGTCTCCGACGTGCAGACGATGAGGCAGTCTCTGGAAAGCATGAACGGATTGCTGTTATTTCGCTTTGGCGCCCAACTAACGTCCACGCTGGGGCTTCTCGGACTCATCCTCGCTCTGGTTGGCATTTACAGCGTGGTTTCCTACGCCGCCGCCCAACGCACGCAAGAGATCGGCATTCGCATCGCGCTAGGGGCGGGCCGTGGGGATATCCTGAAGATGGTTTTGAGGCAAGGAGTGGGCGTTGTAGGGATCGGGCTCGCGCTTGGTCTGGCGGCGGCGTTTGCGGGCACCCGAGTGCTTGCGGACCTTTTTGTGGGAGTCAAACCAGCTGATCCTCTGACTTTTGTTGCGGTGGGGCTACTCCTTGCGTGTATCGCCCTACTAGCCTGCTGGATACCGGCCCGGCGCGCAACGCGGGTGGATCCCCTGGTGGCGCTGCGGTACGAGTAATAGCCCTCAGTTGCTGTCGTTGCGCACATACACCGCCTACCCCATGCTACAATTCCCGCGTCCGGAAGCGTCATGCCTGATACCGTTCTACCGTTGAGCGAAGCAGTACTCGAGGTCGTCTCCCCCGACGGCGCGCGGCGATATGTGCGCATCACGCAAGCGCCCTTCCACATCGGGCGCGGGGCGGAAACCGGCAACCACCTGCAGCTTTCCGACCGCCGCATCTCGCGAAATTGCGCCGCCATCGTCATGGAAGCGAACCGCTTTTACCTGGAGGATCGCGGGCAGCGGCGAGGCCTGTACGTCAACGGCGAAAAAATCGAAAGCCGCGCGCTGGAGGACGGCGATTCAATTACCTTCGGCCTCGAAGATTCTTACGAGATTGTTTTTCGCTCGTCGCACAGCACTGGCGAGGAATCAATCCCCCATCTGCTGACGCGCATCGAGCACATCACCAGCTCGGAACCCGCGAGCGGGGGCGGCCTGCGCAAACTTAATTTGCTGCTCGAAGCCACCACGCTGCTGCACTCGCAGCTTCCGCTGGATTCGGTGCTGGGCACGATGCTCGACCACGCGGTCGCAGTAACGGACGCCGACCGCGGCCTGTTGCTGGAGGCCGACGCCACCGGGACGCTGAAAGTCCGCCTGGCGCGCCGCAGCGGCGGCCTGCGGCTCCCTCCGGAAAGCCTTACGCCGAGCCAGACCGCGATTCAACTGGCGCTGAAGAAGCAGTCCTCAGTTATCACGGAAGATCTCGCACAAGCGGAAATGGACCTGCAAGCGGCGCAAAGTATCGTCGCGCAGCGGCTGCGCGCCGTGGTGGTCATTCCGCTTTACGCAATGTCCCGCGCCAATACAGACCAGTCCATGGTGAATATCAAGCGCGGCGAATTTCTCGGCGTGTTGTATCTCGATTCGCGGCGCCCGGCGGCTTTCTCCAAACTGGATCGTCAAATTCTGGATGCACTTGCCGCGGACGCCGCCAGCATTCTGGATAATGCGCGGCTAGTCGAGCGCGAACGCGAACGGCAGCGCATGGAGGAGCAGATCAACATCGCCCGCGGCATACAACAGGCGCTACTTCCACGCGGCTTCCGCGAGTATCCGCATCTCGCGATTAGCGGGATCAACACTCCTTGCCTGGCGGTGGGAGGAGATTATTACGACGTCTTTCCGCTCAGTGACAACCGCACAGCATTTTTGCTCGCGGACGTTTCCGGCAAAGGACTAGGCGCCGCGCTGCTCACCACCATGCTCCAGGGCGCTCTTTCCGGCATGACCCTGGGCACGGACCCCGCGCGGGTCTTCAATCACATCAACCGTTTCCTGTGCGACCACGCAGAGGTCGGCCGCTACGCCACGATGTTTTTCGGAATTCTCGATGGTCAAGGCCGCCTGGAATTCATCAATGCCGGCCACCCCTCGCCATTTCTGATTCGCCGGGGAGTTGCCGAGGAAGCCTTTACCGAGGGTTCCTATCCCGTCGGCCTCGTGCCCGAAGCGGAATATATGGCGACCTGCCTCCAGCTGGAACCGGGCGACACGGTAGTGCTTTTCAGCGACGGCATCACGGAAGCGATGGACCCCGAAGAACAATTGTATGGCGTAGCGCGGCTGCGGGAGGTGCTCTGTGGGCACACGGATACGGCGCTCGACGAGATTCAGAGATCGGTGCTGGAATCCGTGGAAAATTTTGCGCGAGGCGCGCACCAGGCTGACGATGTCACCCTTCTGCTTGTGAGGTTTCGTGCCGCAGTGGACAGAGCCCACACGGACACCGACGTCCCATCAAGCTCCTCATCGGCCGTTTCCGCGTGAATCCTGCCGAAGAACATTTTCGTAAATCCCGGGAAGTGAACTGCAGAGCGGCCTAATCTTGACGGAGCGCGTCCATCGGATCGAGCCGCATGGCGCGACGCGCGGGGATCCAGCAGGCCAGAACTGCGACAACCAGCAACAACACCGCAATCGCGCCGAACACAATGGGTTCCGCCGGACTCACGCCGAACAGGAGAGCCCGCATCGTGCGGGTGATCAACACGGCGCCGAAGATTCCGCTTGCCAATCCGAGCACAGTGAGGAACAAACCTTCGCGAAGCACAAGCGCCAAGACGGTGCGAGGCAGAGCGCCGAGCGCCATGCGGATGCCGATCTCCTGAGTGCGCTGGCCTACGTCGTGAGCAAGAACGGCGAACAAACCGAACCCCGCGAGGAACAATGCCAGGAACGCATACGCGCCAGAGAGGAAGGCCATGGTGCGCACGGGCGCAACTTGGGTAGCCAGACGCTCATCGAGAAGCGCGAGATCGTAGACGGGAAGAGTGGGGTCGAGAGAAAGGACCGCGGCCCTCAAGGCCTTCGACACGGAGGCGACATCGGCTGACGTACGCACGGCCAGTGTGAGCCCCTGATTCGGGCGCTGCGTATAGGGAAAGTAGACATCGTACTGCGGGCCCAAACCATAGGGACGAATCCCCGCGGCGGCGTCGTTCAAATCCATGCGCTGGGCGTGATGAGCATCGCGAGCGACGCCTACGACGGTAACCCAGGGAAAATTCCCGTTCGCGCTGCGCATGCGCTTACCGAGCGCTTCCTGGCCAGCCCAAAGTTTTTTCGCAACACTTTCACTGACCACTGCGACGAAAGGCGTGTCAAGCGTATCCTGCCAGGTAATCTCGCGGCCCTGCAGCAAAGGAATCCCCAGGTTTTTCAGCGCGCCGGGATTGACGCTGTGACGCCCCATCATAAGCCTGGATTCAGGATCATCCGGCGAGCTGCCTTCCGGAAAAGCGATGTAAACCCAAGTGGCATGGCCAAACATGCTGGGCCCCCACAACAGGACCGACGCGACACCCGGAAGAGGCTGGAGCGTTTCCACCAAAGTACGCCCGAATCGTGCGCGGGCCGCAGGCTCGGAATATTTCGCGGAACGCAGGTCGAGCCGGAGAGTGAGAAGATTCGCGGTCTTAAAACCGAGGTCCATGGAGGTCAGCTTACGATAGCTTTCGAGCATGAGTCCTGCTGCGGCAAGCAGAACTAGTGCGAGAGCTACTTCCGCGACGACGAGAACTTTTTGACTTTTTCGGCGCCCAAGACTCTGCCCTTGCCTTCCTCCCTGGCTCAGGGCTTCGCGCAAGTCCACCCGCGAGCCAAGAATGGCGGGCCCAACACCAAATAGAAGGCCGGTCAAGAGTGATACTGCGATGGAAGCCAAAATGGCGGCGCGCCCCTCCTCAAGATTAATGACCGTTGGCAAATGTGTCGCCGCCCAAGCTCGCAACGCGCCCATTCCCAAAAACGCCAGCATAATGCCCAATGCGCTGGCAAGGAGCAGCAGCAAGCCGTTTTCGACAAGGAGGTGGCTAGCTAAGCGTGCAGGAGAAGCGCCCAAGGCAGCGCGAACCCCGAGTTCGCGCTGGCGGGAGAGAAGGCGCGCGAGCAGCAGATTCCCTACGTTGGCGCAGCCAATCAGCAACAAGAAACCGGAAGCGGCCGTGAGCACCCATGCAGGACTATAAAACATTCCCAAGAGCTGGTCTTTTAGCGGCCTCGCGACGAGGCCGAATCCTCGGAAAGTATCGGGATATGTTTTCGCAAACCGGTTCGCCAAAGACGCAAGATCAGCGCTGGCATCAGCCGCGCTCAACCCCGGCTTAAGGTGTCCGATGCCCCATAAGATGCCCTGGACGCGGTCCACCGGGTTCGCAAACCCGGTCAGTGTGTAGGACAAACCTAGAGGAATCCATGCGTTACCTTCTTCGCCATATTCCTGCTCATAGAGTGAATCGCGAAACTCCGGGGCCGTGACTCCGATAACCGTGAAAGGCCGCTCGTTCAAGTGAATCGTGCGTCCGACGATACCCCGGGCGCCTGAGAATTGCCGCTGCCAGAAACCGTAGCTGAGCACGACGACCGGGTCCGCGCTTCCGACCCGGTCCTCGCCTGCATGAAAGACACGGCCGAGCGCGGTGCGCACACCAAGCAGCGTGAAATATTCCGGCGTGCAGTACGTGACCGCGACTCGCACGGGCTCGTCGTTCGACGTGAGGGCAAGCGGGCCGCTGATCTGGTATGCAGCAAGCGCATCAAGAGAGTTGTTCTGTTGGAGGATATCGCGATACGTGGGGTAGCTGAACTGCCCTCCCCCCTCGGGGAAACCAGGATAGGCCTGAGAAACGTAAACCAAGCGGCCAACATCGGGATAAGACATGGGCCGGAGAAAGATGCTGTGCGCCACGCTGAAAATGAGGGTGTTGGAGGCGATCCCGATCGCCAGAATCAAGACCACACCTATTGTAAAGCGCGGAGACTTACTCAGAAGACGAACGGCAAATGTTACTTCTTTCCAGAACGCGTTCATACACACCTCGGAGCGCAATGGTTGAGGAAGCTAGAGCAGGCGCAGGTCCGTGGAGAAATGTTGCATCCTGGCTGTAAGACACGACTTAGCTGCAAAATCTGCCCAGGCTATCGAGGAAACAGGGCGTTTGTGGGACGCGATGTGGCGAAACCGGACACTCGCAGAGGCGGGGCTATAATGCGCGCAAGGCTTGCGCTACGGGCCGGCGCGCCGCGCGAATCGCAGGCGGCACGCCGCCAATTAAGCCCATAAGGAGGGCAAACACGACCCCTTTGACCAGCAGTTCGGGAGTGATCTTGAACGCGAAGGCCATGTGCGAAAAAGTTTGCAGGTTCATCGCGCCGGTCGTGAGGCCGTTGAGCGGAAGTACCGCGATGGAGCCAAGCAACCCGCCGACAAACGAAATCAACAGCGCCTCAATCACAAATGAAAAAACTACAGATGGCCCACCGAACCCCAGCGCCCGCATAGTAGCGATCTCCCGGCCGCGCTCGGAGACTGCGGAGTACATGGCGTTCAGCGCGCCGAATACGGCGCCAACGGCCATGATGCCCGCGACCAGGCCTCCCAGCACGGTGATGAGTCGCGTCAACCGGGTGGACTGCTTCGAGTAGTAATCAATTTCGCGCGAGACATCCAGGTTGAGGCGCGGATCCGACGTGACGCTGTCCTTCAATTGCTGCAGCGAGTCAGGCGACGTCAGGTGCACCGTGACCGATTGAAAAAAAGTGTCCGGCCGGTTGTAAGCGGGCCCGAGCAGGTGCCCGTCGCACCAGATTTCCGAATCAAACGCGCTCCCGCCGGCGTCGAAAACTCCAACTACCTTCCATTTCAGGTTTCCGAGACTGATGGTATTTCCGACGGTAAGCCCGGCATACGAAATATTGGCATTTTTGCCGACGATCACTTCGGTAAGGCCGGGCTGGAACATGCGGCCCTCGACGATTTTGAACTTGTTCCGAATGTCCAGAACATTCTTGGAAACACCACGAAGTTGAACGTTGGCGTCAGTGCCCGTCGAGAGCAGCGGAATCGGCGCGACCATCACAACCTCCGCCGCCACGAGGGGACCGTCGGGGCCACGCGCGATTCCCGGCGCGTCTTGGACAATCTTCACGGCGTCAAGGTACACGCCTCCGGTCATCTCCGAAGTCGCGCCGGCCCGCATGATGATGGCGTTATCATCAGAACCGGACGAAACGAGGGTCGCGCGAAAGCCGCGAGCCAGAGAAAGCATGGCGACAAAAACGCCCACGGTCCCGGCGATACCGAGAACCGCCACGATAGCCGAAGTCCAGCGCGCTTTGACGCTGCGCAAATTGTAGACAACCGGAATGGCCACTTCAGACCCTCCTCAGTGCGTCAACCACACGCAACCGCATGGCGCCGAGACCTGGCAGCAATCCGCTGGCAGCCCCGACCAGGAGCGCGAATCCCAGGCCAAACGAAAGCATGGCGGCAGACAAAATCAAAGTGGGCAGAAGTCCGTTCAGCGCGGCGCCAACAACCGGGATCGCCAGAATCGCGAGGCCCAAACCTATCAGCCCGCCGATCAAGGCAATCACCAGCGATTCCGCCAGCACAAAAAAGAGAACAAAGAGGTCCGTGAATCCAATCGCCTTCAGCACCGCCAGTTCGCTGGTGCGCTCGCGAACGGAAATCGCCATAGTGTTGCCGGTGACCAGCAGCAAAGTGAAAAAGACCACTCCGCCGATGGTCAGGATCAGGAATTCGATGTTGCCCAACTGTTTGGCAAAGCCCGCCTGGAAGGCCGATTCGGTTTCTGTCTTGGTTTCCGTGGAGGAGTTTGCAAACCCCGTGTCGATAGCTTTGGCGACTCGCACAGCATCGTCCGGGCTGTCGAGTTTCAGAACGTACCAACCGATCAGGCTCTTGATCCTCTCAGGAATGTTTTCGTCGAAGTATTTCCATTGCAGCCAGAATTGGCTCTCGTCTCCGCCCGGATGGTCGTTGGTGTAAATGCCGTCTAAATTGAACTCCCAGGTTTTGGTGGGGCCATAAAGAGCGTTTTTCAGGGGAATACGATCGCCAATCTTCCAGCCAAAGCGCTTTGCGAGTGTCGCGCCGACGACAGCGCCCTGACGGTCGTTTACAAAATTGTTCCATTGATCCTCGGGAACTTTCATTTCCGTCATGACCTGGCGCTGATTTTCCGGATCGATAACGAACTGCGGAAAGAAGTTCTTTTCATCCTGATAAACGCCGCCAAACCAATTGTTGTGGGTGACCACTTTGACGCCCTGGATGCGCAGGATCTTGTCGCGATACGCGAGGGGCATGGTGTTGATGAGACCAGCGCGGTTGATGACCACTAGCCGGTCTGCACCGGCGAGTTCCGTGCCGCGGCTGAAGGCGCTCTTGACGACAGCCAGGAACGTGAAAAGGAACAGCGCCACCGCAAACGAGCCGATAGTCAGAATCAGCCGGGCTTTCTTGCGAAGAAGGTTGGCGAAGATCAGTCTGCTGTATTTCACGCTGCACCTCCAGCCATTATCGGCTGCTTGGATTTTCCGCCTTCGATGAGCACACCTTTCTCCAGATGCAGTGTCGTGTGCGCGCGCGCAGCCACCACCGGGTCGTGCGTGACCATCAAGATCGTCTTGTTGAATTTGCCGACCAGTTCATCAATCAACGCCATGATTTCATCGGCGCTCTTGCGGTCCAGGTCGCCGGTAGGCTCGTCGCACAGAAGAAAAGTGGGGTCGGACACGAACGCCCGGGCAATCGTCACGCGCTGCTCCTGTCCGCCGGAAAGCTGCCGGGGATAATGGTTCATGCGGTCGGAAAGGCCGACGACACCCAGCGCGGTTTCCACATGCTTGCGGCGCTCCGACCTGGAGAGTTTGGTCAAGAGCAACGGCAACTCGACATTCTGAAACGCAGTCAGCACCGGAATGAGGTTGTACATCTGAAAGATGAAACCAACGTGGCGAGCGCGCCAGTGCGTGAGTTTGCTGGCGGACATGTGCGTAATTTCGTCGCCGTCCACCGTAATGCTCCCGGCCGACGGCACGTCCAGACCGCCGAGAAGATTGAGCAAGGTTGTCTTGCCGGAGCCGCTGGGGCCCATGAAGGCTACAAAGTCACCCTTGTCCACGTCGAGATTGAGGCCCTGCAGGACCTGAATTTTCTCGCCGCCGCGACTGTAGGTCTTGTTCAGACCGCGCACTCGGATGAGGCTGGTAGAATCGCCGTTCCCATCTACTCGAATCATGTTCAGCTCCTACTGCCGGATTTCTACTTTGTCGCCGTCACGCAAATTATCAGGGCCCTTCACAACCAAGGAATCGCCAGGCGTTACCCCCGCCAGGATGGCCACGTCCGTGCCCCGATCCGTCCCCACGCTGATCGCCCGGCGCTCTACTTTTCCGTCCTTCACGCGAAAGACGAACGAAGCGCCAGCGTCGGTCCGAATCGCGCTCTTCGGAATGTACGTCAGGGCTTCCGGGCCTTTTGTTGGAGTTGATTGCGAGGGGCCTTCGAAACTCACTTTCACGCCCATGTCCGGAAGAATGAAATTATATTTTTCGAGATTGGGAATCGAGATGCGAACTTTGACGGTCGCCTTTTGGCGATCCGCGGAAGGGATGATCGTGCGAACTTTTGAGGGAATCTCCCGGTCGGGATAGGCGTCGAGAATGGCCTTAACGTCCTGCCCCGGTTCGACTCGCGCGATATAGGACTCATTGACATCCACTTCGAATTCGTTCGAATGCATGTCCACAATTGTGGCGATGCCCGTGCGCGTGAAGCCCCCGCCTGCGGAGATAGGGGAGACCATTTCACCGACTTGTGCATCTTTCGAAACCACGATGCCCGCGAACGGGGCCCGAATCGTGCAATTATCCACGGCCTGCTGCGCTTCTCCTATGCGCGCTTCCGAACCTGCGACTTGTTGCTTGGCGAGCTCGATTTTGGCTTTCAGGCTGTCGGCAGTCATCGTGGCATTGTCGAGAGCTTGCTGCGTTTGCACGCCGGCAATTTGCAGTTGCTCCGCGCGGCGAAGCTCTATCTGAGCGTTTTTGAGCTGGACTTCGTAGTCGGCAATGGCCGCCTGCGCGGAATTGCGATCGGCCTTGGCGGCTTCCAGCGCGCGGCGCACGTCGGAATCGTCGAGCGTGGACAGCAACTGCCCCTCGCGCACATGCGTGCCTTCATCAAAGTACACTGCGGTTACCCGGCCGGTAATCTTGGCGGCAATGGTGGCGCGGCGGCGGGGCGTAACGTACCCGCTGGCGTTGAGAAGCGTCTGCCGCCCACCAGGATCGGGTTTGGCGGCAGTGGCGACCTCAACCATGGGCCTCTGGTTGCGCAAAGCATACGCAGCCGCGATGATGCCCGCGAAGATCAAGACAGGGATCGAGGCATAGAAGACGCGTTTGCCCAACTTCGACTGGCTCCGCTGCCGCTCGTCGATGCGCAGGGCGCTCAGTTCGGGTTTCGGTAAATTGGCTGGTGTCGCCATTCGCGCCGTCTTTCTTCCCTATCTTAAGGCACCATTAATGCTACGTGCCGCGGGCTTGAGGAATTTCACGCGTCCTATGAGGTCACTGGACCAAGCAAGCAGTATTGTACCGTTAGAGCCCGCTTTCGCGGAATTCGACCCCGGTTCCCGATCCTGCTCTTGCCGGGCGCCGGAGGGGGAAATGCACCCGGCCAGCCCCAAATAACTGCTTGACACATTCGCACCAGAGTTTTATGAATGTCTGTCCGTGAGCGCTCTCCCTCCTTACTTCTCGCGGATAGGGGGTTTAGGGTGAACCCATCCCGCCGTGACTTTCTGAAACTGACGACCATTGGAGGCACCGCTGCGGCGGTTTTCGGTTTTGATTTGCAGCCTGCCTTCGCGCAACTCCGCACCCTGAAAATCGCCCGCGCCAGCGAAACACGCTCCACCTGCCCATACTGCGCGGTGGGCTGCGGCACCATCATCTACACAATTGGCGACCGCGCGAAGAATGTGACTGCACAGGTGGTGCACGTCGAGGGCGACCCCGATCATCCGACCAACCGCGGCACGCTGTGCCCCAAGGGTTCCTCGCTGCAGCAAGAGATCATGAACGACCGGCGCTTGCTGAAACCCCTAGTGCGCCGACCCGGTGCAACCGAATGGCAGGACATTTCGTGGGACGATGCGATCAGCGAAATCGCGGCGCGGGTGAAAAAGACGCGCGATGAGACTTTCATCGAGAAGGATACTGCGGGACATACGGTGAATCGGTTGGAATCGCTCGCCTGGATCGGCGGTTGTACCGACACCAATGAGTTCAACTATCTGGCTGTGAAAGCGATGCACGCCCTGGGGGTCGTGCATTTAGAAAACCAGGCCACGGTTTGACACGGCCCCACGGTCTCAAGTTTGGGACCAACATTCGGGCGCGGGGCGATGACCAACGGCTGGGTAGACATGAAGAATACCGACATGATGCTCATCATGGGCGGTAATCCAGCCGAGAACCATCCTTGCGGATTCAAGTGGCCCATTGAAGCCAAGCGGACGCGGAATGCAAAAATAATCTCCGTGGACCCGCGCTTCACGCGCACCTCCGCGGTCGCTGATCTCTTCTGCCAGATTCGCGCCGGCACGGACATCGCCTTCCTCGGCGGCGTCATCAACTACGCAATCCAGAACAACCGCATCGCGAAAGATTACCTGGTCAACTTCACGAATGCGGCGTTCATCGTCAACAGCAATTTCAAGCTGCCTGCCGATACCGACGGCGTGTTTTCTGGTTTTGACGCGCAGACGCAAACCTACGACAAGTCCACCTGGAATTATGCGGGGACGGGCGCCACAGACGCGGCGCATCTTCCCGGAAATGTCGAGTACGATCTATCGCTCCAGAATCCCAATTGCGTGTTCCAACTGCTGAAGAAGCATTACTCGCGGTACACGCCGGAGATGGTTGAGCGCATCACCGGTATTCCAAGAGAGCAATTCCTCAAAGCCGCTGACCTCTATACTTCGATTCGTAAAGACGGAGACATGAAGAAGGCCGGGACGATCATTTACGCCGTGGGATGGACGCAGCATTCGTTTGGCACGCAAATCATACGAAACGCTGCGATTCTGCAGCTCTTGATGGGCAATGTTGGCCGCGCGGGCGGTGGCGTCAACGCGCTGCGCGGGCACTCCAACATTCAGGGCGCCACAGACATGGCCCCCCTTTACTCTTTGTCCGGCTATCTGAAAGTTCCGACGCCCGCGGACACCTCCTTCGATTCCTGGATGAAACGTATTACGCCCACACCCTCGAAGCCGGCTCCGTGGGATTCGTTCAACTACTACAGCAACACACCGAAATTTGCGGCCAGCTATATGAAAGCCATCTACGGCGACGCGGCCACGAAACAAAACGGCTGGGCCTTCGATTATCTGCCGAAAGTGGATCGCAACTATACGTGGGTGCAGTTGTGGGACAACATGTACAACGGCATCGTGAAAGGCATGTTCGCCTTTGGGATGAATGGGGTAGCGATTGGTCCCAACTCAAAGAAAAACATCGACGCGCTGAAAAAAGCGGACTTCCTGGTGGTGGGGGAAATTTATCCCGATGAGACCAGCGAGTTCTGGAAGTCGCCAGGCATCACCCAGGACGAGATGAAACAGATTCAAACAACGGTATACCGCCTGCCCTGCGCCGGATTTGCCGAAAAAGACGGTTCGTTCACCAATTCCGCGCGCTGGGTGCTATGGAAGAACACGGCTGTGCCAACGCCCGGGGATGCCCGGTTGGACCAAGCCATCGTGGCGCAAATTTTCTTGAAGATCCGCGAGCTGTATAAGAAAGACGGCGGCAAGTTCCCTGATCCCATCCTGAACCTGACTTGGAATTACAGCAACCCAACGAGTCCGCCCCTGGCCGAGGTATTGAAGGAAATCAACGGGAAGGCGCTGGCGGATCTGGAGGATCCAGCGACGAGGCAGCAAATCAAGACCGGCCAGCAGCTTCCTGGCTATGCTTGGCTGAAAGACGATGGTACGACGTCCTGCGGAAACTGGCTTTACTCCGGCTCATTCACCGAGGCGGGGAATCAGACGGCTCGGCGCGATCCCTCGGACCCTTCGGGTCTGGGCATACATCCCAGCTGGGGCTTTTCCTGGCCTGCGAATCGCCGCGTCCTCTATAATCGCGCCTCGTGCGACGTGGACGGCAAGCCCTGGGATCCAACGCGAAAACAAGTCTGGTGGAACGAAGGCCTGCAAAAATGGGTTGGCAACGACGTGCCCGACT
>Ga0307477_10000272_pt1 | contig 66466 bp, 55 predicted proteins | sample atmos_gasesECM2C_FD_203316 | JGI IMG/M metagenome (GOLD analysis project Ga0307477, IMG submission 203316) | Hardwood forest soil microbial communities from Morgan-Monroe State Forest, Indiana, United States - atmos_gasesECM2C_515 | ecosystem: Environmental > Terrestrial > Soil > Temperate...
CTATCCACCTATTTCCGCATCAATGCCTCGGAAACAGGTCAATTCGAGCGCACACTGATCATCGCCGACCAGGGTTCTTATGTGAGTTACCTCGAAGGCTGCACCGCACCCAAGCGGGATGAAAATCAATTGCACGCGGCCGTTGTGGAACTGGTGGCGCTTGAGAAGGCCGAGATCAAATACTCCACCGTGCAAAATTGGTATCCGGGAGATGCCGAGGGAAAAGGCGGCATATACAATTTCGTCACCAAGCGCGGCGATTGCCGCGGAAAGGCTTCGAAAATCTCCTGGACTCAGGTCGAAACCGGCTCCGCAATCACCTGGAAATATCCGAGCTGTATTCTGCGCGGCGACGACACGGTCGGCGAGTTTTATTCGATCGCCATCACCAACAATTTCCAACAGGCCGATACCGGCACCAAAATGCTCCATCTTGGGAAGAATACGCGCTCGCGCATCGTCTCGAAGGGCATTTCCGCGGGACGCGCGCAGAACACCTATCGCGGGCTCGTCAGCATTCACCCCAAGGCCGAGAATGCGCGCAATCACACGCAATGCGATTCTCTGCTGATAGGCGCCCATTGCGGCGCGCATACCGTACCCTACATCGAAAGCCGCAACGCATCGGCGAAGGTCGAGCATGAGGCGACGACGTCGAAAATCTCCGACGATCAGCTGTTCTATTGTCTCGCGCGCGGCATTCCGCAGGAAGAAGCGGTCGCTCTGATCGTCAACGGATTCTGCCGCGAGGTGTTGCAGCAATTGCCCATGGAATTCGCGGTTGAAGCACAAAAGCTGGTCGGCATCAGCCTGGAAGGCAGCGTCGGATGAATCTCCTCGAAATCGACGATCTGCATGTCTCGGTGGACGGAAAAGAGATTCTGAAAGGGATCAGCCTTTCCATTCCGGCGGGCGAGGTACACGCCGTCATGGGCCCGAATGGTTCGGGTAAATCGACGCTTTCTTACACGCTGGCGGGACGGGACGGTTATGAGGTGACGCGGGGGCGTATTCTTTATGACGGCGAGGATTTGACGGCACTCATTCCCGAGGAGCGTGCCACAAAGGGCATGTTTCTTGCGTTGCAATACCCAGTCGAGATACCCGGAGTAGTCACCTTAACGTTCCTCAAAACCGCATTGAATGCGCAACGCCGTGCGCGCGGCGAGCCTGAGCTTGATGCCATGCGGGTGCTGAAGCTGGTGCGCGAAAAGGCAAAGCTGCTGAAGATCGGCGAGGACATGCTGAGGCGCGCGCTGAACGCCGGCTTCTCGGGCGGCGAGAAAAAGCGCATGGAAATTTTGCAGATGCTGCTGTTCGAACCGAAGCTGGCCATTCTCGACGAGACGGATTCGGGCCTGGATATCGATGCACTCAAATTGGTCGCCGAGGGAGTGAATCTCTTGCGCCAGCCGTCGCGGGCCATGCTCGTGATCACCCATTATCAGCGCCTTCTCGACTATATCATTCCGGATCGCGTGCATGTGCTCGCAGGGGGGCGGATTGTGAAATCCGGTGGCGCCGATCTCGCCATCGAATTGGAGAAGAGCGGGTATGAAGGCGTGGTGGAGGCGGCATGACGGCGCTCGCCCGCAGACTGGATACCAAAACGGACGCGTTTCAGGTCGATTTTGCCCGCAATAGCGCGCAGCTTCCGGGAGCCGGTCTGACGTGGCTGGACATGAAACGCCGCGCGGCAATGGACGCCTTCGCCAAAACCGGTGTGCCTACGAGGCGCCTGGAATCATGGAAATATACAGACCTCGCCAACGCCATCGAGTCGGAATTGACGCCCGCGCCGTCGTTTCGCGGTGAGATTCGGGAACAGACGCCGTTTCAACATTCCGGGCCGGAGTTATTGTTGGCTGGTGGCTTTCTTCATCGTACGGTCCGCGACGACGGCATCGAGATTTTCGATCTCGCTCGGCTGGGCGCCGAAACACCCGACTGGGTGACAGCCAATTTCGGTAAAATGGCGTCGGGTGCGGAGCAGCCCTTAGGGGCCGCTTCGCTGGCATTGATGCGCGGTGGTGTGGCGATCTGCGTGCGCAACTCTGCCACGTTGCGTCTCTCCTTCGTTAATCCGCCTCTTGGATATCCGCTCGTCAGCCATGCACGCATCTTGCTCGTCGTAGAGAGCGGCGTATCGCTTCGCCTGCTGGAATCCCATACAGGTCGAGGCTCAGATGAAACCTTGAGGAATATTGGCGTCGAGCTGGTGCTGAAGCCTCAAGCCAAACTCGAGCATGTTCGTTTGCAAGCCGAACCATCGACGACCCTGCACATAACCAGCATAGGTGCATGGCTCGAGCACAAAGCGGAATATCGCGCGCTTTATGCCGCAGTCGGTGCGCGGCTCTCCCGCCTTGATGTGAATGTGCGCCTTGCGGAACCTGATACGCATGTCACGCTGCATAATGTAACGGCGATAAATTCCGGTATCGCCGACATCACCACAGTCATGGACCACGCAAGCCCGCATACAACCAGCCGGCAACTTTTCAAAAGCGTGGTTGGCGGGCGAGGCCGTGCCGTGAGTCAAGGGCGGGTTGTGGTGCGTCAAGGCGCGATCAAGTCGGATTCTCATCAACTCTTTAAAGCTGTTTTGTTGTCGTCACGCGCGGAAGCGGATGCCAAACCGGAGCTTGAGATATTTGCAGACGACGTGGTCTGCGGCCACGGCACGGCGATCGGCGCGCTCGATGCGGACGCGCTATTCTATTTGCGCGCTCGCGGCATTCCGGAGAAGGAAGCAGAAGGGTTGCTGATCCATGCGTTTCTGGAAGAAGCGATGACGGGCTTTGCGGAGGAAGAAGATCGCACAGCGCTGTGGCGATATCTGGACGGCGCCCTTGCGTCGGCGGGACAGACCGCAACATGAACGCCGAATCGAAAATCGAAAACTGCGCCTATGATGTTGCTCGGCTGCGCCGCGACTTTCCCATTCTCGCGCGCCATGTGCACGGCAAACCGCTGGTCTACCTCGATAATGCCGCTTCGGCGCAAAAGCCGAATCCGGTGATCGACGCCATGGCATCGTTCATGACGAGCGAATATGCCAACGTCCATCGCGGGGTGCATTTCCTCTCCGGCGCGGCGACTGAGCATTATGAAAACTCGCGCCGCCGCGTGCAGCGTTTTCTGAACGCGGCGTATGAGGACGAGATCATCTTCACCAAGGGCGGTACGGAAGCGATCAATTTGGTGGCGTCTTCCTACCTTGCTCCCCGTTTGGAATCCTCGGATGAGATTGTGCTCAGCGTCATGGAGCACCATTCGAACATTGTGCCGTGGCATTTCCTGCGCGAAAGGCAAGGCGCAGTTCTGAAATGGGTCGATGTCTCCGACAGCGGTGAACTCGATCCCGCCGATATCGCGCGCGCGATAACGTCGCGAACTAGGCTTGTCGCGATCTCGCATATGTCGAACGTCCTGGGCACCAAAAGCGCGTTGGCGGATATTGTGCGGCTGGCGCACGCGAAGGGTGTCCCCGTGCTTGCGGACGGCTGTCAGGCCGCGGTTCACGGCCTCATTGACGTGCAAGAGCTGGGCGTCGATTTCTACGCGGTCACCGGCCACAAGCTGTATGGCCCGACTGGGATCGGCGCGATGTACGCCAAGCGTGCGCATCTGAAATCGATGCGGCCGTATCAAGGCGGAGGCGAGATGATTCGCGAAGTCACGCGCGCGAATGTGACTTATGCCGACGCGCCGATGAGGTTTGAAGCAGGAACCCCGCCGATTGTGCAGACTGTTGGCTTGGCGGCCGCGCTCGATTATCTGGATGGAATCGGGCGCGAAAGAATCGCCGCCCATGAAATGGCGCTCACGCGCGTTGCCCAGCGGCGGCTACGCGAGATTAACGGTATCAAAATAATCGGCGAGGCCGAGAGCAAAGGTCCAATCCTTTCTTTTGAGGCGATCGGGATTCACGCGCATGACCTTGCCACGGTTCTCGACCGCGAAGGCGTTGCGGTACGGGGCGGTCATCATTGCGCCCAACCGCTGATGGAACGTTTCAATGTTGCCGGGACGGCGCGGGCGTCATTCGCGCTTTACAACACGTTTGAAGAAGTAGACGCGCTGGTCGCTGCAGTGGCGGAAGCGCGAAAGGTGTTTGGGTAATGGACGAGAATTTGCGCGAGCTTTATCAGGACATCATCCTGGATCATTCGCGGCATCCGCGCCATTTCGGTGCGCTCTCATCGCCAAGCCACGTCGCCGAAGGGCATAATCCGCTGTGCGGCGACCGGGTGAAGGTGTATTTGCAGTTGGATGCGAGCGGCCGGATCGCCGATGTGGCATTCGAAGGCCGCGGTTGCGCCATTTCGGTAGCATCCGCATCGCTCATGACTGAGATGCTTGAAGGGCGCCGAGTGGAAGACGCGGAAAAACTGATGGGTGGGTTTCTTGAGCTGGTGAAGGGCGAAGAGGCGGGCAATCTCGCGGAAAGCGACCGCGAGCAGTTGGAGGTCATGGCCGGGGTTTCCGCATTTCCGATGCGCGTCAAATGCGCCACCCTCGCGTGGCACGCGATGAAGGCGGCTTTGGACAATGACACTACGGCGAGGACGGAATGAGCGAAGACGTCCGAACTGCCCCTGAAACTCCGGCCGAAAGCTCGACGGAGGCATCCGCTTTGCCGCCGGAGGAACTGGAGGCGTTCGGCAATCGGCTGATCGTGGCGTTGAAAACGGTTTACGATCCGGAGATACCGGTCGATATTTACGAACTCGGCCTTATCTATCGGGTGGATGTCGCCGACAACAAGGACGTGACCATCGATATGACGCTGACCGCGCCGGGTTGTCCGGTGGCCGGGGAAATGCCGAACATGGTGCGGGACGCGCTGTTGACGGTTCCGGGCGTCGGCGAAGTGACCGTGAATATGACGTTCGATCCGCCTTGGACGCCGGATCGCATGTCCGAAGAAGCCAAGCTTGAATTGAACATGTTTTGAGTGGGTGCAAATGACCGCGACAACAACCACGACTCGCTTAAGGCGCGAACGGCAAAAGGTCATCCGGCTGACGGATGCCGCCGCATCGCGTATTCATGAAATCATGGCTCGATCCGACGGACGCTATATCGGCGTACGCGTCGGCGTGAAGAACGGGGGCTGCGCCGGCATGAGCTACACGATGGACTATGCCGAAGCGCAAACTGCGCTCGACGAGGTGATCGAGGAAAAGGGCGTACGGATTCTCATAGACCCGAAGGCCGTGATGTTCTTGATTGGGACGGAGATGGATTTCAAGCGCGACAAATTGGCGGCGCGCTTCGTTTTCACCAATCCAAACCAGACCGAAGCTTGCGGTTGCGGCGAGTCAGTGGTGATTCAGCCGGCAAAATTCGACGCGGAGCGCTGAACCGCTTAGTTTTCGCTTTCAGCGGTAGCGAGCTTTCTTGCAGGTTTCGGCGGAAGTTTGACCGGCCTGAGCAGGAAGGCCGGCAGCTGACTCGCGTCATAGCCTGACGCCCCGGAGCCGTTCGGCGCCGGTTTTTTCACTGCCTCCGCAGGCGCCATTGCCGGAACTGTCGAATGAGATGTCGCGGCCCTTTCCTCGGGTGCAGCAGGGGCAGGCTCATGCCGTACTCTATTCTCGTTTCGCGCATGGCCGTGCCGCTCGCGGCCTTGGCCACGCCGTCCATACCCACGCGTGCGCGAATCGCGGCTGCGCTCGGGCGTTCGCGTTTCTTCCGGCAATCCCTCCATGACGCGGCGCGTAATCGGCTCGCCGATAAGCTTCTCGATTGCCGCGACGGACTTTTCGTCGCGCGAACCTACGAGCATGAAGGCATGCCCCGCCCGGCCTGCGCGGCCCGTGCGCCCGATGCGATGTACGTAGTCGTCCGGCTGGAACGGGACATCGAAATTGAAGATGTGACTCACCGCGGGAATATCCAGCCCGCGAGCGGCAACATCGCTCGCTACCAGGATGGAGATATCGCTAGCGCGGAACGCATCGAGGGTGCGTGTGCGCACTGACTGGTCCAAGTCTCCGTGCAAGGGAGCCACCGAGAAGCCGTGCTTCAGCAGCGATTTGGCGAGAACATCGACGTCACGCTTACGATTGCAGAATACGATTGCGTTCTTAACGTCGTGCTCGCGGATGAGACGGCGAAGCGTCTCGCGCTTCGACCAATCGCCGCCGGGGACCGTGACGGCCACTTGGGTGATGGTTGTAGCCGCGGTGGCTGGCCGCGATACTTCCACTCGCACCGGCCCCTGCAAGAACTGATCGGTCAAACGCTGGATCTCCGGCGGCATGGTCGCGGAGTAGAATAATGTCTGGCGCGTGAATGGCGTAAGCTTCGCGATCCGTTCGACATCGGGAATGAAACCCATGTCGAGCATGCGATCGGCCTCATCGATCACTAGGATTTGCACGCCGGTGAGCATCAGCTTACCGCGCTCGAAGTGGTCGAGCAGGCGCCCTGGAGTGGCGATCAGTACGTCCACGCCGCGATCCAGCTTTTTGTCCTGGTCTTCAAACGAGACTCCGCCGATCAGCAGGGCCATCGAAAGCTTGTGATATTTGCCGTAGCGCTCGAAACTCTCGGCAACTTGCGCCGCCAGCTCACGCGTCGGCTCCAGAATGAGCGTTCGCGGCATACGGGCTTTAGCTCTGCCGCGCGCCAGAATCTCGATCATGGGTAAAGTAAAAGATGCGGTTTTGCCGGTGCCTGTCTGGGCGATGCCGATGACATCCTTCCCCTGCAGCACGAGCGGGATTCCGCGGGCTTGGATCGGGGTGGGCACCGTGTAGCCCGAATCGGCAACGGCTTTGAGGAGCTGAGGCCCTAACCCCAACTCTTCGAAACGAACTTCACTGCTTGTATTGGGAACTGCCGGTCCGCAGGAGGTTTCGTGACTAACGCCGGCATCGCTGCCGGCCAAATTATCGACGCTTATGTTTGGCTCCCGAAAGCTGCTTCAGAACACCTGTTCCGAATCACAGCCTCTATTCTTGCAACGCAACATAGGGATTCGGCCCGTTATGTCAACGGAGACAGCGGTCACGAGAGCGGGCGTTTACTGGAAATTAGCCATATTCCGGCGGCAACGCCTTAGTGGCCAAGGTCTGGATGACGCCTCTTCGCCTTAAACATCCACGTCTTTTGCCGCGAAGACTGCGTTTTCCTGAATGAATTGGAATCGCAACTCGGGTTTCTTACCCATCAGCCGCTCCACCAACCGGTCCGTCTCGCTATGCTCCTTTGGAGCAAGCTCAACGCGCAGCAAGCTGCGGCTGCCTGGCTTCATTGTTGTCTCTTTGAGCTGAGCAGGCATCATTTCTCCCAGCCCTTTGAAGCGCGACACATCGACTTTGGCATTTCCCTTGAATTCGCGCTTCATCAACTCATTCCTGTGCGCTTCGTCGCGGGCATAAACGGTTTTTGAGCCCTGGCTCAAGCGGTAGAGAGGCGGCATCCCGAGGTACAGATGACCATTCGTGATCAGCTCTTTCATCTCGCGATAGAAGAAGGTGAGCAGCAGCGAGGCGATATGCGCACCATCGACATCGGCATCGGTCATGATAATGACGCGCTCATAGCGCAAATCCTGGTCGCGATATTTCGCGCCCGTGCCACAGCCCAAAGCCTGCATCAGATCCGATAATTCCTGATTCTGCTGCAACTTGCCGGCGGCGGCGCTCGCGACGTTCAAGATTTTGCCGCGCAGAGGAAGCACCGCTTGGGATGCGCGGTCCCGCGCCTGTTTGGCCGAACCGCCGGCCGAATCGCCCTCGACCAGGAATATTTCCGTGCCGTTTTGTCCCTCCCGCGTGCAATCGGCGAGCTTGCCCGGCAGCCGGAGCTTGCGCGTCGCCGCTTTGCGGCTCACCTCGCGCTCCTGACGGCGCTTCAACCGCTCCTCGGCAGCATCGATGACAAAGCCGAGCAGAGCGTCGGCCTCCTGCGGGTGCTCCGAAAGAAAATGATCGGAATGATCGCGCAACCCGCTCTCGACCAGCCGCTGCGCGTCCGGACTCGATAGTTTTTCTTTGGTTTGACCCTGGAACTCCGGTTCACGGATGAAGATGGAGAGCACGGCGCAGGCCCCGGCCATCACGTCTTCGGGTGTGATCAGGCCAGTTTTGCGGTTTCCGGTACGCTCGCCATAGGCACGCAGCGAGCGGACGAGGCCTGCACGTAAGCCCTGCTCGTGCGTGCCGCCCTCTAATGTCGGAATGGTATTGCAGTAGGAATTCACAAACGGTTCGATTTCCGGCGTCCATGCAATCGCCCATTCGATAGCGCCTTTGCTGTCGCGATTCTGGATTTGCCCGAAAAAAGGCCGCGCAACGGTCTTCGCGCTCCCGACAGTCGTCTTGAGGAAGTCCAAAAGACCGCCAGGGAATTTCAGAACGTCATCGGCGGGAATTTCCCATTCGGGTTTGATGAGAGAGGGATCGCACTTCCAGCGAATCTCCACCCCGCGAAACAGATAGGCCTTCGACCGCGCTGCGCGATAAAGGGTACGCGGAGAGAAATGTGCCGAGCCGAAAATTTTCGCATCGGGTTTGAAGCTCACGACGGTGCCCCGGCGGTTGGGAGCGGCGCCCAAATCTTTCAGCTTGGTCGTCGCGCGGCCGCGCTCGAAACGCTGCTTGTAGCTGCGCTTGTCTCGCGCGACTTCGACGTCCATCCATTCAGAAAGCGCATTGACCACCGATGCACCGACGCCGTGCAAGCCGCCCGACGTATCGTAGACCTTGCCTCCGAATTTCCCGCCGGAGTGCAGCGTCGTCATGATGACTTCGAGGGCGGATTTGTTCTTGAATTTGGGATGCGGGTCGACGGGAATGCCGCGGCCATTATCGCGCACAAAGAGAATGTCATCCGGTTTGAGTTCGATTTCGATCCGATTGGCGTGTCCAGCGACCGCTTCGTCCATCGCATTGTCGAGGATTTCGGCGGCGAGATGGTGCAACGCGCGCTCGTCCGTGCCGCCGATATACATGCCCGGCCGGCGGCGCACCGGTTCGAGTCCTTCCAGAACCTCGATATCCTTGGCGGTGTAGCTTTTGCCGGAGCCCTTGCCGGCGATGGGCTCCGAGGGCTCGTCGAAAAGGTCGCGAATCTTTGCCATGATCCAGTCATGCCCGATCCGGGATCGGAAGAAAACGGCTGTTTTAAGCGAGTGAAAATCGGCTCGTGGCGACGCAAAAAGGGCCCGGATCGCTCCGGGCCCTTAAGGCAGCCACGTACTGGGGTTCTCACACGCTGTAATACATTTTAAATTCGATCGGATGGGGCGTGTGCTCGAAAGCGTAAACTTCGCCCATCTTCAGCTCGATATAGGAATCGATGAAGTCGTCGGAGAATACGCCGCCCTTCTTGAGGAATGAGCGGTCTGCATCAAGGTAGGAGAGTGCATCCCGCAACGAGCCGCAGACCTGAGGAATATCCTTTAACTCCTCGGGCGGCAGCGCATAGAGGTCCTTGTCGACCGGATCGCCCGGATGAACTTTGTTTTCGATTCCGTCGATGCCGGCCATCAGCATCGCGGCAAAAGCCAGGTAGGGATTCGAGCCGGGATCGGGGAAGCGCACTTCGACGCGCTTGGTCTTGGGACCCTGGCCGAACGGAAGGCGGCACGAGGCAGAGCGGTTGCGCGCCGAATAGGCTAGCAGTACAGGTGCTTCGAAGCCCGGAATCAGCCGCTTGTAGGAATTGGTCAGCGAATTGGTCAGCGCATTGATCGCTTTAGCGTGTTTGATGATGCCGCCGATATAATACAGGCAGGTGTCGGAAACATCGGCATAGCCATTGCCGGCAAATAGCGGTTTGCCTTCCCTCCACACGGATTGGTGCACGTGCATGCCCGAGCCATTGTCGCCGTAAATCGGCTTGGGCATGAAGGTCGCAGTCTTGCCGTAGGACGCGGCGACCTGGTGGATCACATATTTGTAGATCTGCATGGCGTCGGCACACCGGGTCAGCGTCTTGAATTTGAAACCGAGCTCATGCTGACTGGGTGCAACTTCATGGTGATGCTTCTCGGGCTCAATCCCCATGTCGCCCATGACGGCGAGCATCTCTGAACGGATGTCTTGGTAATTGTCGACCGGAGGCACCGGGAAATAGCCGCCCTTGATCGGCGGGCGGTGGCCGGAATTGCCGTCCTCATAATCGGTCCCGCTATTGTAGGGCCCTTCTTTCGATTCGATGAAGTAAAAGGCCTTGTTCATCGCCGAATCGAAGCGCACGGAATCGAAAATGAAGAATTCGGCCTCGGGACCGAAATAGGCGGTATCGCCCACGCCGCTGGATTGCAGATATTTTTCCGCCGCCCTGGCAATCGAGCGCGGGCAACGATTGTAGGGCTGACCCGTCACCGGTTCATAGGTGTCGCAGATGATGGCCAGCGTCGTCTGGGCGAAGAAGGGATCGATCACTGCGGTGTTCGGATCGGGCATCAAGGTCATGTCGGATTCGTTGATCGCACGCCATCCGGCGATGGACGACCCGTCGAACATCAGGCCATGCGCGAAGGCGTCCTCGTCGATCAGCGAGAGGTCGTAGGTGACGTGCTGCCACTTGCCTCTGGGATCGGTGAAACGGAGATCGACGAATTTGACCTCTTTGTCCTTGATCAATTTCAGGACGGACTTTGCATCAGCCATTCTGGTGTTCCCTGTTTGAAGCGGTTGAAAACGGAGGAATTCGCGTCCTAGATAGCGTCTGCCCCTTTTTCGCCGGTCCGGATACGGACAGCTTCCTGGACGTCGAGCACAAAAATCTTGCCGTCACCGATACGTCCGGTGCGAGCAGCCTTCAAGATCGCTTCCACCGCAGGCTCGACCTGCTCCGGCATGAGGACGATCTCGATTTTTACCTTGGGCAGGAAATCGACAACGTATTCGGCGCCGCGGTAAAGTTCCGTGTGGCCTTTTTGGCGTCCAAAACCCTTGGCTTCCGTGACGGTGATCCCCTGGACGCCAATCTCGTGGAGCGCCTCCTTAACCTCGTCAAGCTTGAACGGCTTGATGATCGCTTCAACTTTTTTCATGGCGATCCCATCCCTCAGCACCCGAGCGCCCATCGGGCTTATTCGACTAGCAGGGCCCGTGCCACTCCGGCAACCGCAAATTCATCCAATTTTTCAGCCACTTATTCATGCTCTCAGGGTGCGATACAAGAGAATGCCCAGACAATAGGCAAATTGCGCGATTTCTGGGCAACTAGAGGTCTGCCGCACGGCTTGCTCGGACAATAAGGCTTTGCCAATTTGCCTGGAGAATTTCAGGGGTGAGCGATGGAGCGACAGGCGCTCAATCCGGTTTTCGGCGCGCTGGGCACCACGATTTTCACCGTGATGTCGGCGCTCGCTACCAAGCATGGCGCAATCAATCTCGGCCAGGGCTTTCCCGATGAAGATGGGCCTCTAGGAATACGCGAAGCAGCCGGACACGCCCTTCGCGACGGCCCAAATCAATATCCACCGATGCAGGGCATTCGAGCGTTGCGCGAGGCGATCGCCGCGCATAGCCGGAAATTTTACCAACTCGATTTCGATCCGGAAACCGAGGTGTTGGTTACGTCCGGCGCGACCGAAGCCTTGACTGACTGCATCATGGGCCTGACGGCGCCTGGCGACGAAGCGATCGTGATCGAGCCCTGTTACGATTCCTATCCGCCGATCCTTGCGGCGATGGGAACCACAATAAAAACGATCCGCCTGCACGCGCCGGACTTTCGGCTGACTGAGGCGAGTCTTGCCGGCGCGTTTTCCGATCGCACCAAGCTTGTGATGATAAATTCACCGTGCAATCCCATCGGTCGCGTGTTTGATCGCCCGGAATTGGAAATGCTGGCGCGATTGCTCAAACGCTACAACGCCTATGCCGTTTGCGACGAAGTCTATGAGCATCTTGTGTTCGATGGCCGGGCGCATGTGCCGCTGATATCGCTGCCGGGAATGCGCGAACGTTGCGTGCGCGTCGGTTCCGCCGGAAAGATGTTTTCGTTGACCGGTTGGAAGATCGGTTGGATCGCTGGTCCGGCGCATTTGGTTGGAGTCATATCGAAGGCCCATCAGTTCAACACGTTCACCACGCCGCCGGGACTGCAAATCGGCGTAGCGCACGGTCTGACGCACGAAATGGCTTATGCCCTCGAAAATACGCGCCAGCTTGCGGAGAAACGCAATCTGATCGCGCGAGCGCTCAAATCGGCTGGATTCGATGTCCTCGCGAGTGAAGGCACGTATTTCATCACCGCCGCGATTCGCAATCTCACCCGCGAGCCAGATCGGGAATTTTGCGAACGCCTGACGCGCGAAGCTGGAGTAGCACCGATTCCACTCTCGGCATTTTTCGTCGCCGACGCGCCAACCGACCTGGTTCGGTTCGCATTTTGCAAAAAGCGCGAGATTTTAGAGGAGGCGGGCCGTCGCTTAAGCGCCTATTTCGCGTCGTCTAAGCAATGACCGGCCCGGAAGTTCTAACCGTCGCACAGTCGGCTGAAGCCGATAGACTGGCAGTTGCAGTGGGTGTCGCCTCGCTGACCCTCATGGAAAACGCTGGCAGGGCAGTGGCGGACGCGGTGCAAGAGACCAATCCCACTTCTGTGCTGGTGCTGTGCGGCCCCGGCAATAATGGCGGAGACGGGCTTTGCGCGGCGCGCCATTTAAAGCAGCACGGCCGCGATGTTCGCGTCGCGGCGCTTGTCGCGCCCAACCGGCTCAAAGGCGATGCGGCCGAGATGCATAAGCGTTGGGGCGGCCCAGTATTGCAAACCGGGTCTGAAGCGCTTCATGGCGCCACATTGATCGTCGATGCGCTGTTCGGTGCGGGCTTGGCGCGTCCGCTTGAGGGCGCGGCGGCAGAACTTGTGCGCGCGGCAAACCAGAGCGGCGTCCCGATTGTCGCTGTCGATGTGCCGAGCGGGATGCATGGCGATCTTGGCCGGCCGCTGGAAGGCCCTGACGGGTTAAGCATCCGGGCGGCACGAACGGTGACGTTTTTCCGGAAAAAACCTGGACACCTGTTGATGCCCGGGCGCCAGCTCTGCGGCGCGGTAACCGTGGCCGACATTGGCATTCCCGAAACGGTGCTTGAAACGATCCGCCCACGAACGTTCGCGAACGAGCCGGCTCTTTGGGCAGGCGATTTTCCCAAATTAACCGTCGATACGCACAAATATCGCCGAGGCCATGCGCTAGTGGTGAGCGGCACAATGTACGCGACGGGCGCGGCCCGATTGGCGGCGCGCGGCGCACTGCGGAGCGGCGCCGGCCTCGTCAGCGTGGCCAGTCCACCCGATGCGGTGGGGGTGAACGCGGCTCACTTGACGGCAATCATGGTGAAACCCTTCGATGGAGCGAAAGGGTTGAGCGCGCTGCTTGCCGACAAGCGCTTCAATGCGGTGGCGATCGGTCCGGGTTGCGGCGTCGGCGCGAAGACGCAAGACCTCGTTGCCGCCGTTTTGGCGAGTGGGGCGGCCGCCGTTCTTGATGCGGATGCGCTCACCTCATTTGCCGACGATCCGAATTTGCTGTTTCGGCAACTTCACGCGGGCTGCGTTCTCACGCCGCATGAAGGAGAATTCGAACGCGTGTTTCCCGGTTGTTTGAACACTGCCGGCTCGAAGCTTGAGGCCGCCCGCGAAGCTGCCCGCAAAGCCGGCTGCGTTGTGCTCTTGAAAGGTCCGGACACCGTCATTGCCGATGCCGACGGCTGGGCCGCGATCAACAGCAACGCGCCGGCTTTTTTGGCGACGGCGGGTGCCGGCGATGTGCTCACCGGCATGATAGCGGGGCTTATGGCCCAGGGGATGAGCGCATATCGCGCGGCTAACGCCGCCGTTTGGCTGCACGGCGAAACCGCGAACCGTTTTGGCCGCGGCCTCATCGCGGAAGATATACCCGAACAACTCCCCGCGGTGCTTCGGCTGATCGCCTAATTCCGCTATCTCACCTGCACCAACGCAACCGTGTTTTCGCCGGATTCGGCGAGTGCAAGATTGCCGTCCTTGAACGGCATCATGTTTCGCACTGTGCCGCCGCCCGAAGGAATCTTCCAGGTTTGGAATTTTTCTGATCTGGGATCGAAGCGCACCAGCGTGTTCGGGCTCGCGCCGGATTCGCTGTACCAGATAACGTCGTTGTCCGCGGTGATCCCGTAAGGAGCCGAATCCGGCCCAGCGGGCGATTTCCATTCGTGGGCTTTGCCCGTCTTCGGATCATAGCTGCCGAGATAGCCGCGCGTATAATCGCCATACCAAAGCACGTCATCGCTGGTGATCGCGATGCGGCGCGGTCTCGTATCCTTGTTGGGAAGGTCGTATTCGGTGATCTTCATCGTCTTCGGATCGATGCTGGCGAGCTTGTTTGATCCGAATTCGCAGAAAAACGGCATCCCCTTAGAATTGATGACGATGCCATAGGGCGCCGCAAAACGCGTCGGAACAGGCACGAGCTTCATTTCGCCGGTTTTGGGATCAATGCGGCCGACTTGATTGGCGCTTTGGGCGGTGAACCACAAAATCCCGTCGGGATCGAAGGCGAGCGAATGTGGATCGCGCGCGCCAGGCGTCTTGTATTCGGTGATCTGACCGGTCTTGGGGTCGAGCTTTCCGACGTAGCCCGCGAAGTTTGCCGTGAACCAGATGTTCCCGTCCTTGTCGCCCATTAGCCCGTGAGGGCCTGATCCGGACGTCTTCAGTGGGTAATCCTTGACCTGGCCGGTTTTCGGATCCACCCGGCCGAGCACATTTCCGAGCTGGCCGGTGTACCAAATCGAGCCGTCGGAAGCGGCATAGGGATCATGCGGGAAGGCGCGGGTGGGGAGTTTGAACTCTTTGAAATTAGCCTGCACGCTGCCGGAAATGGTCGGCGCGTTGGTCTTAGCTTTGGGGGGAAAATTCGAGGCCAGGTAATTGCTGACCAGCGAAACCTGCTCTGGTTTCAGCACCGCGCCCATCATGATCATATTGTGGACAACGGTGTCCCACTCCTCCGGCGTATGGCCGGCATTGGTGATGCGTCCGAGTTCGTGGCAGACGGCGCAGGCCGTCTCCACCACCTGCTTGCCATTACCGCTCGGCAGTTGATTTTGTGCGGTGGCAGGTACGGCAGCCGCAAGTATGGCTGACAACATCGCGAGCATGGATTTTCGCATGACAAACTCCCGGATCAGGCCATCGCGAGAGGCGACTGTAGCGGAGCAGGCCCCGGAACCCAAGCCGTTGAGGGGCCAAGTGGCTAGCCGCCCCGGGAAACGCTGTGATATAGGGGCGCCTCTTCCGCGCTTGGCGGATTAGCCGTTAAGCGCGAAGCCCGGAAGCGGGCGTGGTGGAACTGGCAGACACGCGAGATTTAGGTTCTCGTGACGAAAGTCGTGGGGGTTCGAGTCCCTCCGCCCGCACCAGTGCCGCTCGCCCCCAAATGGGCAGCTTCAAATCTGGGAATGCCGATTATGCAGATTACCGAAACCATCTCCGAACCGCTGCACCGCGAATTCACCGTGGTGATTGGGGCAACCGATCTTGACGCGAAGCTCACGGGCAAGCTCACGGAGATGCAGCCGAAAATCCATCTGAAAGGCTTTCGGCCCGGCAAGGCGCCGGTTTCTTTCCTCAAGAAGACTTACGGCAAGTCGCTGATGGGAGATATCGTCAACGAGACGATCAACGAATCCAGCGAACAGGTCCTCAAGGAGAAGGAGATCAAACCGGCAACCACGCCGCGGGTGGATTTTGTCAACGCGCTGGACAATGTGATTGCCGGAAAGGCGGATCTCGAATTCACCATGAAGGTGGATTTGATGCCGGACTTTACGCTCGCCAATTTGAGTGAGCTGAAGGCCGAGCGGTTGGTCGCCGACATATCCGAGGACGCGGTGGAACAAGCCTTAGAGCGGCTTGCCGATTCACAGAAAACCTATAGTGACAAAGGCGAGGGTGCAGCTGCGGAACAAGGCGACGCCGTCACGCTCGATTTTGACGGAACCATTGGCGGAGAGAGATTTGAAGGCGGAAAAGCCGAGAATTTCGAACTGACGCTCGGTAGCGGCGCTTTCATTCCGGGGTTTGAGGATCAGTTGATCGGCAGCAAAGCCGGCGACGAGCGCACCATCACTGTGCAATTCCCTGAAAATTACGGCGCGCCCAATCTTGCCGGCAAGGAAGCTCAATTCAAGGTCAAGGTGAAAGCCGTCAAGGCCCCAAATGATGTTCCGATCGACGAGGAACTGGCGAAGAAGCTTGGCCTGGCATCCCTTGATCAACTCAAAGAACGCGTCCGCGAACAGCTCAAGGCGGAATATGGCCGCACAAGCCGTACGCATCTGAAGCGCCGCATCCTAGATGCTCTCGATTCAGCCCACAGTTTCGATCTGCCGAGCGGCATGGTACAGGCCGAATTCGATGCGATCTGGCGTCAGGTTGAAGCCGAGCTCAAACGTGAGGGCCTCGGCCCCGAAGACGAGGGCAAATCGGAAGAAGATCTTAAGGCCGAGTACCGGGCCATCGCCGAACGGCGTGTAAGGCTGGGCCTCGTCCTTGCCAAAATCGGCGAGCAGAACGCGATTTCAATCGGGCAGGATGAGGTCAATCGCGCCTTGGCTGCTCGTGCGCGCCAGTTTCCCGGTCAGGAAAAACAGGTCATCCAATACTACACGAGTAACCCGCAGGCGATGGCCGAGCTGCGCGTGCCTTTGTTCGAGGATAAAGTCGTCGATTTTCTCGGCGAACTGATTCAGGTGCGGGACAAGAAAGTCGACCCCGAGATTCTGTTCCTCGATCCGGATGAGGCCGAGGAAAAATTGAAAGCGGCTGAACCGAAGAAGGCCAAAGCGGCTCCCGCAAAAGGTGCCAAAGCTGCCGACGAGGGCGCAGAGCCGAAAAAGGCGAAAGCCAACAAAGAGAGCAAAGCCAAGGCGGAATCTCCGCCAAAGCCGGCCAAACCAAAAGCGAAGAAAAAAAAGAGCTAATATTGTCCATTATCCCGAACCGGGATGAAATCGGACGGCATCGGTACTAGATATCTCACGCTCCAACCCAGAGTCGGGGCAGAACGGAAAAGAATGACCGATTTGCCTGACGTCCACTTGAACATGCTCGTTCCCATGGTGGTTGAACAAACCGCCCGTGGGGAACGCGCCTACGATATCTATTCGCGCCTGCTTAAGGAGCGCATCATTTTTGTCACCGGGCCGATCGAGGACAATGTCGCAAGCCTGATCACCGCCCAACTCCTTTTCCTTGAGGCGGAAAACCCCAAAAAAGAGATCGCGATGTATATCAATTCCCCGGGGGGGCTCGTGACCTCGGGTCTCGCGATCTACGACACGATGCAATACATCCGCCCAGCGATTCAGACGCTTTGTGTGGGACAGGCGGCCTCGGCTGCATCCTTGCTGCTTTGCGCTGGGGCCAAAGGCCAGCGCTACAGCCTCCCTAACGCCCGGATCTTGGTCCATCAGCCCTCCGCGTCCTACCGCGGCCAGGCGACGGAAATTGCCCGGCACGCTCAGGAAATCGTCAAGCTCAAGCGGCGGCTAAATGAAATTTACGCCAAACATACCGGGCAAACCGTCGAGGCGGTTGAAAAGGTCCTCGATCGGGATACCTACATGAATCCTGAGGAAGCGCGGGCCTTCGGCATTTTGGATGAGGTCTATTCGCGCCGCCCGGGCTCCGATGGGCCTGAAAAGAAGTAACTCCTTAAGGCACTTAAGGTGGAACTTTGCCCAGGAAAAAGCCGTATTTCCTGGTAGGAACCGGCTTAAACATGTCTTGATCGGAGTTGCTTTATCGTGGTCGAATACTGATTCGTAGCCGCCCCGCGCCAGGATTCCGGCGCGGTTTGTGTGCCAGAGGGCAAACGGCCCTTGGATGTTTGGAAGGAGTGCGAATGAGCAAGTCGGGTGGATCTGAGTCCAAGAACACCCTCTATTGCTCCTTCTGCGGAAAGAGCCAGCACGAGGTCCGCAAGCTGATTGCAGGCCCGACCGTATTCATTTGCGATGAATGCGTCGAATTGTGCATGGAAATCATCCGCGAGGAAAACAAGACCTCGTTCATGAAATCGCGCGAGGGCGTTCCGTCTCCCTCCGAAATTTTCAAGGTATTGGACGATTATGTGGTTGGCCAAAGTCACGCCAAGAAAGTCTTGGCCGTGGCCGTGCACAATCACTACAAGCGCATCAATCACGCCGGCAAATCCGGCGAAGTAGAATTGGCGAAATCCAATATCCTGCTCATCGGTCCTACCGGATGCGGCAAGACGCTGCTCGCGCAGACGCTCGCCCGCATACTGGACGTGCCATTCACCATGGCGGACGCTACGACGCTGACCGAAGCGGGTTACGTCGGCGAAGATGTCGAGAACATCATTTTAAAGCTGCTGCAAAATGCCGATTACAATGTCGAGCGTGCGCAGCGCGGCATCGTCTACATCGACGAGGTCGACAAGATCAGCCGCAAATCCGACAATCCCTCCATTACGCGCGATGTCTCGGGCGAGGGCGTTCAGCAGGCTTTGCTGAAAATCATGGAAGGAACCATAGCGAGTGTGCCTCCGCAGGGCGGCCGCAAGCATCCCCAGCAGGAATTTTTGCAAGTCGATACGACGAATATCCTGTTCATTTGCGGCGGCGCTTTTGCCGGGCTCGATAAAATCATTTCCGCCCGCACCCAAGGAACATCTATGGGCTTCGGCGCCAATGTGCGTTCCGCGGACGAACGCAGCACGGGGCTGGTTTTGCGCGAGGTTGAGCCGGAAGATTTGCTGAAGTTCGGTTTGATCCCGGAATTCATCGGCCGCTTGCCGATCCTCGCCACGTTGGAAGACCTGGACGAGCGCTCGCTGATTGAGATCCTGACCCGGCCAAAGAATGCGCTGGCGAAACAATATCAGCGCATGTTCGAGATGGAGGGCGTAAAGCTGCGTTTCCACGAAGACGCGCTGAATGCGATTTCGAAAAAGGCCATACTGCGCAAAACCGGCGCACGTGGCCTGCGTTCGATTTTGGAAGGTATCCTACTCGAAACCATGTTCGAATTGCCCGGCCTCAACGGCGTCCAGGAAGTCGTGATTACGCCCGATGTGGTCGAGGGCAGGGCGCGGCCGCTTTACACCTACAGCGACAAGGCCCAAATCCGGGAGCAGAACGCGTCCTAAAGTAACGTGACCATGCCGCTCCAGAACTGAGTTCCTTTGGCCGTATCGACATCGTATTTGCGCGCGAAGCTGAGCTTGCCGTCGGCGCCTATGCGATAGACCGTCAGCCCGGCGGAAAGGCTGCTGACGGAATTGCCATTGCGAATGAGTATGGGCTGGATGCTCGCGGCGACGAGCATGCGGCCGGTCGGGTCAATCCCGAAGGTGCGAAGTTGGTTGCCATGACCATCGATGGTCTGAATCAATTGCGGCTCGCCGCTCCTCTCATCGATCGACCACACCGCTATATTGTTTTCTCCGCCGGCGAAGACTTTCCGTCCTTGGAAGTCCACTACATTGGAATTGCGGTTGGCCTGGTAGAGGAACCGGCCACCCGGATGAACATGAACCGTTCCGGCGCCTTGTCCGAGCCGCGCGTTGTTTGGGTCGGCAAGGGAGTTCTTCATGAAGAGTGGATCGCGGCTTAATGTGCCGTCCGGCTGGAGCCCGTAAGTGTATAGGCGGTTCTGACGTTCGAGCGACACGTAGACGAACGGCAGTGTGGGATGGAAATCGAGGTGTCGCGGCCCGAAACCATATCCATTGTTCGGCGCCAGCGATTGCAGCTTGGTAAGCTGACCATCGTTGAAGCCGAACACCTTTAGCGCGCCGGGATCCTCGGAGCGGCCGCCCATAGGATTATTGCCCCGCGTGACCAGCAAGGCCGTGCGGTTAGCCGGAGTGGTACGGATCTGATGGGCGTAAATTCCGGTATCGGGTTTCTCGCGCTGAATCACCAAGTCGCCGATGGTGCCGTCGCCATTCAACCGATACACCGTCACATTGCTGGGGTCGTTATAGGCGATCAACAGGAATCGCCCGGATCGATCGACGCTGGTGTGAATGGGGCGCGACGGCAAATTTGCCATCGGGCCGATCGCGGTCAGGGCTCCGGTGGTGTCGATGTGGAATGCCGTCGCCACATGTTTATCGCCCTTTGGCGCATTGCCGCCGCCCGGCTCGCCATTACTCGACACCACGTAGAAGAACGGCTTGGAAGGATGCGGCCAGGCATACTGGACGTTCGCAGGAAGATTGACGGACGAGCTGCGCGTGAGCGTCGCAGCACCGTCATTGACCTCGTACTGCGTGAGCTCGGGTCCCGCGCTTGCGTAGAACACTGTCTTTGCCGGCGGAGTGCTTGCCCAGGACTTTTCTAATACAGCCATGCTGCTTGCCAGCAGGGCGGTGAAACGGCGGCGGTTGATCATGGGCGCAACTCCTTGCGCGATTTGGTGCACAGGAATTTGCCGAATTCCAAGTGCCCAGTTAAAGCTGGATCGGGACGCAACAGACGGTCAAGGTACAGCTCTTTACCATATCGTCGCGAAACCCGCGGTTTTCCTGTACTTTCTGAGGGCAAGTCTTGAAACTCCAGGTTCCCGGGACCACTTTTACCTTCGAGCGGTGGTCCAGAAGGACGCCGTGGATGAATTCATGCGCCCATAATGGGGCATGGAAACCCGCCCGTTCATGATGCCACAGGCAAAAATTTAAGGCTTGCGTGCTAATGTTCCGGGCAAGGAGCACGCAATGCCTGATTCGAATCAAACTCCAGAACAACCTACCCAACCCCCTGCTGCAGAGGGCCAATTGGCGGCCGTACTGCCGCTGCGCGATATCGTGGTGTTTCCGCACATGATCGTGCCCCTCTTTGTGGGACGAGAAAAGTCGGTCCGCGCCCTCGAAGAAGTCATGTCCGAGGAGAAGCAGATCGTTCTTTTGACCCAGAAGAACGCCGGCGAAGACGACCCGTCTCCGGATGGCCTGTACCGTGTGGGCACTCTTGCCACTGTGCTGCAGCTGCTGAAGCTCCCGGACCAGACCGTACGCGTGCTGGTTGAAGGCAAAACGCGCACGCGGGTGAAGAGCTTTTCGCCGCGGACGGATTTCTTTCAGGCGCTGATCGAACCCATCGCGGAACAGCCGGGAAATGCACAGGAAGTCGAAGCCCTCGTGCGTTCGGTGAAGACCAATTTCGAAAGCTACATCAAGCTCAATAAGAAAGTGCCCGCCGAGACGCTTGCGTCCGTCGCCCAAATAGAAGACCCGGCCAAGCTGGCTGATACCGTGGCTTCGCATCTCACGGTCAAAATCCCCGACCGCCAGCAATTGCTGGAAACCTTGAACACGATCGAACGGCTTGAACGCGTCCTTGCGTTGATCGAGGGCGAGATCGGCGTGTTGCAGGTTGAGCGCAAGATCCGCTCGCGCGTCAAGCGCCAGATGGAGAAAACGCAGCGCGAATATTATTTGAACGAGCAGTTGAAGGCGATCCAGAAGGAGCTTGGCGAAGGCGAAGAAGGCCGCGACGAACTCGCAGAGCTGGAAGAACGCATCAAGAAGGCTAAGCTGTCCAAGGAGGCGCGTGAAAAGGCTCAAGCGGAACTCAAAAAGCTGCGCTCGATGAGTCCGATGTCGGCTGAGGCGACTGTGGTCCGCAATTATCTGGATTGGATGCTGTCGCTGCCCTGGGGTAAGAAGTCCAAGATCAAGAAGGATATTGGACTCGCCGAGAAGGTCCTTCACGAAGACCATTACGGTCTCGACAAGGTCAAAGAGCGCATTCTCGAATATCTCGCGGTCCAGACCCGCGCGGGCAAGATGAAGGGTCCCATCCTTTGCCTTGTCGGCCCGCCGGGCGTGGGCAAGACTTCGCTGGGCAAATCCATTGCGCGCGCCACGGGGCGCGAATTCGTTCGCATGTCGCTAGGCGGCGTGCGCGATGAGGCGGAAATCCGCGGACATCGGCGCACCTACATCGGTTCGATGCCGGGCAAAATCATCCAATCCATGAAGAAGGCGAAGACGGCAAATCCCCTCTTCCTGCTGGACGAGATCGATAAGCTGGGTGCCGACTGGCGCGGCGATCCTTCGGCGGCGCTCTTGGAAGTGCTCGATCCGGAACAGAACCACGCCTTCAATGACCATTATCTCGAAGTCGATTTCGATCTTTCGGACGTGATGTTCATCACGACGGCCAATACGCTGCGCATGCCGCAGCCCTTGATGGATCGTATGGAGATAATCCGTATCCCCGGTTACACCGAGGACGAGAAGGTCGAAATCGCCAAACGTCATCTTCTGCCTAAGCAGATCAAAGCGCACGGGCTGAAGGAAAGCGAGTGGTCGATTACGGACGGTGGGCTGCGCGATCTCATCCGTTACTACACGCGCGAAGCCGGCGTTCGCAATCTCGAGCGTGAACTGGCAAATCTCGCGCGCAAGGCCGTGAAAGACATCGTTTCGGGCAAAGCCGAAAAGATCGAAGTCACGGTGGAAAATCTTGGCGACTATGCGGGCATCAGAAAATTCCGCTATGGCGAGATGGAAGGCGAGGACCAGGTGGGCGTTGTCACCGGGTTGGCATGGACCGAGGTGGGAGGCGAGACCCTTACCATCGAATCCGTCATGGTGCCCGGCAAAGGACGCTTTCAGGCCACAGGTAAACTAGGCGATGTGATGAAAGAGTCGATCGATGCGGCGCGGTCTTATGCACGGTCGCGGGCGATCAGCTTCGGCATCAAGCCGCCGCTGTTTGACCGCAGGGACATCCATGTCCACGTGCCCGAGGGCGCTACGCCCAAGGACGGTCCTTCGGCCGGCGTGGCCATGGCGACCTCGATCATCTCGGTTCTGACCGGTATCCCGGTGAGGCGCGATGTGGCGATGACCGGTGAAATCACCTTGCGCGGCCGGGTCTTGCCGATCGGAGGTCTCAAGGAGAAGCTCCTGGCAGCTTTGAGAACCGGGCTCAAAACCGTCATTATCCCGTCCGAAAACGAGAAGGATCTCGCGGACATACCGGATAATGTGAAGAAGGGTCTGGAGATCGTGCCGGTCTCCACCATGGAGGACGTCCTGAAGATCGCCTTGGTGCGGGTGCCAATTCCGGTGGTCTGGGAAGAACCGGAAGACGCACCGGCGCCGGCGCCGCTTGCCGAAGGCGGTGCGGAGGACGCTGTCGTCACCCATTGACCAAGGTTAATGCAAACCCTGAACCCCCGCGGCGGATGCCGCGGGGGTATTTTTATCCGATGAAGCTTTGACGCCGCCCAAAAACCCGCCCTAATCTTGGCGATTGCGGGGCAGGCCCGCCGATAGGAGAACGCCGGTGAATAAAAACGACCTTGTACAAAAACTGTCCGAGCGGACCGGACTTTCCAAGATGGACGCCCAAAAGGCAGTCGACGGCGTATTCGACGTGATCACAGAATCTCTAAAATCGGGCGACGAAGTCCGGGTGACGGGGTTCGGCGTATTTGTCGTATCTTCGCGCGCCGGCGGCAAAGGGCGCAATCCTCAGACTGGGGAGGAGATCACCATTAAAGCCTCCAAGGCTCCGCGTTTTCGCGCCGGCAAGCCGCTAAAGGATGCTCTGAATCCGTAACGCGTTTCGCGGATTTCGCGTATCTGGGGCGGTTAGCTCAGCGGTAGAGCACTTCGTTTACACCGAAGGGGCCGGCGGTTCGAAACCGTCACCGCCCACCAGCCTTCGCTCGCGAAGCGGGTGATGGCTGCAGCGCCAGAGCGCGTAGGGCGAGGGCGGCCGTGCATCCGCGAGCCTCGGCTCGGCAAGCCAATATCCCAGACGCGTTTTAGGAGCGCAGGCGTTCGATACTGCAAGCTCGCGCGCAACTATGCAGACAGTGCGCAGTGCTTCGCTAGCCGTTCCTCGAGCTTTCAGGTCCCTTACGGGAATTGTGGTTTTTCCGGAAATTCACGCGCCATTGAGCCGGCCAAGCTAGCAATAGCGGTAAATTCACGTTACCCCAGTCCCTTATGAAGCCTGCAGTCCGGATTTTCGCTTGCAGCGCAGCCATTCTTTTGGTCTCGGCGGCCTGTGCGGGACAACGTCCTCGCCCGCCGGCAAATGGCCAGATGGCGTTCATGAGCGAGCAAGAACAGAATATCAGACTGATGCTCTCCTACGATGAGAATAGTGACGGGACGGTGACGCGTGCCGAGTTAGAAGCGGGGCTGAGGCGCCAATTCGCGGCATGCGACCTCAATCATGACGGCAAAATCGATTTGCACGAAATGCAGGTCGAAAATGACCGCCGCTTCCGCGCTCAAGGAACGGGCTACTCCCCCCTGATCGATTGGAATCAGGACGGGCAAATCGATTTTGACGAATTCGCCACCACCGCCCGATCGGTATTCGAAGAACTTGACCGCAACCACGACGGTCAATTGGACAAGAATGAGCTCCGGCTGCCGGTTGCAGGCCGGGGCCGCCCTATGCCGCCCCCGGGTGGTCAGGGCGGGCGAGGACGAGGGCAGGGCGGGCCGCGCGGTGCGCAGGCTTTTCCTAGTCTAAGCAACTGATGTAGTTTCCGCAGATCCTGGAGGGCATCGGGCCATGAACTACGCCGCCGGCTGGATTACGTGTGTTGCTGTTCTTGGTTTTGCTGTTTGCGAGCCCGCAGGGGCAACGGAGCGCCTGCCCGCGGGGCTGCCGGCCAGCGCCGCGCTCTTACTGCGTTATGACGCCAATCACGATGGCATTGTGACGCGTGAAGAGATGGAGGCCGGGCTCAAAGCGGATTTTGCGGCCGCAGATACCAACGGCGATGGCTGTCTCGACCCGACGGAAGTGAGGGCAGAAAATCAGCGGCGCCTTGCGCGGGACGGCGCCCAGGCTTCTCCGTTAGTCGATTGGAATCTCGATGGGTGTGTCGATTTCCGGGAATTCGCCAATACCGTCCATTCCTATTTCGATCTTGTCGATAAAAAGAAGGACGGCCGGGTGACGCTGGTGGAGCTTAGGGGTCCTTCTATGCCGATCCCTCCGCGTACAACGCCTTCCAAGTCCGGAAGCGATTCGTCACAGCCGGCACCGCCGCCTCCAACCAATCCCGGCCTACCCTATTGATGCTGGCTGCGCCGAACATGGGCGCGCCATGAACGACTCGGTGTTGCAGAACGCGCTTCGTTTGAGTCGCGCAGGAAAATTCGCAGAGGCCGCCCAGCTTTACCAGGACATTCTGCGGCGCGATCCGAAGCAATTCGATGCGCTGCATGCGCTTGGCATTCTTTGTTACCAATCCGGCCGCCTGGATGAAGCGGACCGGCTGATCGGCGAGGCGGTTCGCATCAATCCGCGTGCTGCGGATGCGCTCTATAATCGCGGATGTTTGCTCCTGAACATGAGCCGGTTGGACGAAGCGGTCGATTGCTTCAATCGCGCCATCGCCCTGAAGCCCGATTATGTCGAGGCGCTGGGCAATCGCGCCAACGTTTTTTTGCGGCTGGGCCGGCCAATCGAGAGTTTGGCAGATTGCGACAAGATTGTCGCGCTCCGGCCTAAGCTTCCGCAGGGCTGGGCCACGCGTGCAGGCGCGCTGCTGGCCCTGAAGCGGCCGTCCGATGCTCTTGCAAGTTTTGATCGCGCTTTGGCAATCAGGCAGGATTATTTGCCGGTTTGGATCGATCGCGCCTCCGCCTTGCTGGCGCTTCAGCGTGAAGACGAAGCTGTGGCATCACTCGATAAAGCCTTGGCGATCGATCCCAAGAACTCAGAGATCGTGTATCGCCGTGCCGATTTGCTGTTGTGGCTCAAGCGTCATTCCGAGGCGGCGCGCGCTTACGAGCATTTTCTCTCGCTTCGGCCGGATCACTCCGAAGGCTGGAATCGGTTGGGTGTCTGCTTTATCGAACTCAAACGCCAAGCCGACGCGCTTGCCTGTTTCGACAAAGCGGTCGCGCTCGATGCCAAAAACGTCGATGCTTGGAACAATCGGGCAAATGTCTATTTCGAGATGAAGCGCTTTCTCGAAGCGGCTCGCGATTATCGCGAAACACTCAAGCTCGCTCCCAATCTTCCTTTTGTCGAGGGCTTTCTCATCCAATCGCGATTGCGGGTCTGCGACTGGCGTTTTCTCGACGAAGATCGCCGCAAACTCACGGCCGCTTTGGCCCGAGGCAAGAGCATTATCGATCCGCAAGGAAACTTGGCGATTTCGCGTTCGCCGGAAGACCAACTGCAATGCGCGCGCACCTTCATGGCGGGGGAAGCTTCCGTTCCGCAGATTTCCGGCGCCGGGCGTCATTCGCAAGATCGGATTCGTCTGGCTTATTTGAGCGCCGATTTCAGGCCACATCCGGTGGCGTTTCTCATAGCCGGCGTATTCGAGCATCACGATAAGACGCGGTTCGAAACCATCGGCGTTTCCTTTGGTCCAAGCGGTGAAAGCCAAATCCGCAGCCGCATCGCTGCCGCCTTCGACCATTTTGTCGATGTTCGGGACCGCAGCGATTCCGAAGCCGCAGCTATGCTGAAACGGTTAAATGTGGATATCGCGGTGGATTTGATGGCCTTTACCGAAGGCTGCCGGCCCGGAATCCTCGCCCGCCGCCCCGCTCCGATTCAAATAAATTTCCTCGGTTTCCCCGCAACCATGGGCGCTGCGCACATCGATTACATTTTCGCCGATCGCTTCCTCATTCGCGAAGATGAGCGCGGCTTTTACGGCGAGCAGGTGGTCTATCTTCCGGATACCTATCAAGCAAACGATTCCAAGCGCTCTATTGCGGATCGGGTGCCCGCTCGCCGGGATATGGGCTTGCCGGAAGCCGGTGTCGTCTTTTGTTGCTTCAACAACAACTACAAAATCACTCCGAAAATTTTCGATGTCTGGATGCGGTTGCTAAGCAAAGTCGACGGCAGCGTGTTATGGCTGCTTGAGGACAATGCACCGGCCGCCGGCAATCTCAGGCGCGAAGCTGTGACCCGGGGCGTGGCTCCCGAACGGCTGGTTTTCGCTTCCCGTGCCGCTCCGGCAGAACATTTGGCTCGGCAAAAATTGGCCGATCTTTTTATCGATACCTCTCCCTATTGCGCTCATACTACGTGTAGCGATGCTCTGTGGGTCGGATTGCCCGTTGTCACGTATTACGGGCCAACCTTCGCTTCGCGAGTCGCGAGTAGTCTTTTAAACGCGATCGGCCTGCCCGAATTGATCACACATTCACTTGAGGAGTATGAAGCGCTCGCTTTTCGTCTGGCGCGGGATAAGGAAGCGCTTGCCGCGATAAAGGCGAAGCTCGCCGGCAATCGCGATCTCTATCCTTTGTTCGATACGGCTCTTTTCACGCGGAATCTGGAGAGTGCGTATGCAGCGATGATGAAGCGGTATTTCCAGGGGCTGCCGCCGCAGAGCTTTGCCGTGGACCGCCTTCCATGAGCGATGCCGGATTGCAGCACGCCCTTCGCTTGCGTCAGTCGGGAAAGCTTGCCGAAGCTGCGGAAATCTATTCGGAGATTTTGCGCGCAGATCCGAAACATTTTGAAGCGCTTCATGCTCTTGGAATCGTCCGCTATCAATGCGGGCAGATTGAAACGGCCGAGCGGTTGATCGCCGAAGCAGTCCGGATAAACCCCCGTGCATCCGATGCGCTTTACAATCGCGGTTCGTTATTGTTGCGGCTGGAACGCTTCAACGAAGCGCTTGCCTGTTTCGATCAGGCGCTTGTGGTGAATCCCAATTATGCCGAGGCGCTCGGCAATCGCGGGGCCACCCATATGCGGCTGGGACAGCATCAGGAGGCGCTTGCCGACTTTTCGAGACTTGTGGAATTGAAACCGGGAATTGCGGGCGCTTGGCATAATCACGCCGGCGCTCTGCTGAAATTGGCGCGCTACGAGGAAGCTTATGCAAGCTATGAAAGGGCGCTTGCGATCCGGCCGGACAATCTGGACGCGCGAAAGGAGCGCGGCTTTGTTTCGCTTGAGCTCAAGAATTATGCCGGCGCGCTGGCCGACGCGGATCGGATACTAGGCGTCAATAAACAGAGCGCGGACGCATGGGAGCTGCGCGCCAATGCGCTTGGCGAGCTGAACCGGCACGAGGAGGCTCTCGCGAGCTACGATCTTGCAATCGGCTTGCGGCCTCAAAGCGTGAACGGTCTTTACAATCGGGCCAACACTCTGATGGCGCTGAGGCGTTTCGAAGATGCCGCTCGCGATTACGCAGCAGTCCTCCGCCTCGATCCGGACTACCGGTATGCGCTCGGCAATCTGGCTTTCGCCAAGCTTTTAAGCTGCGATTGGGCCGGGTTCGCAGCGGAGAGCGAGAAGATTCGTTCAAGCATACACGCGGGCAAACCGGTGTCAGCTGCCTTCCAGGCGCTGCTTTTTTCGGAAACCTGCGAGGATGCGCAGAAAGCGGCGCGGCTGTGGGCCAGTCGTGAATATCCAGCCTCCTCGGAACCGCTTTGGCGGGGCGAGGTTTATCGCCATGATAAAATTCGCGTAGCTTATTTGTCCGCAAATTTTCACGATCATGCCGTGGCGAGGCTCATTGCCGGCGTGTTGGAACATCACGACCGGCAGTGCTTCGAGGTCACGGCAATTTCCTATGGACCCGACGACAAGGGCTTGTTGCGCCGCCGGCTCAATCGGGCGTGCGATGGCTTCATCGATGCACAAAATCAAGACGCTGGCCAAATCGCAAAATTTTTACGGCAGCGCGAAACCGGTATTGCGGTCGACCTCATGGGTTTTACCGAAGCGAGCAAACCGGGAATTCTCGCTCATCGTCCGGCGCCGATTCAGGTGAATTATCTCGGCTATCCTGGTTCAATGGCTGCCGATTACGTCGATTATATCATTGCGGATGACATTGTTATCCCGGAACAGGACAGGATTTATTACCGCGAGAAAGTCATTCATCTGCAGCCCAGCTATTTACCGGCCGATAATAAACGCGCAGTCGCGATAGCTCCGTTGTCGCGCTCGGACGCGGGTCTGCCGGAAACCGGTTTCGTTTTTTGCTGCTTCAACAACACCTATAAATTCACGCCGGCGATGTTCGACATTTGGATGCAGTTGTTGGGCGAGTTGGACGAAAGCGTACTTTGGTTGTCGCAGGCGAGCAACGACGCCCGGCGTAATCTGAAGCACCAGGCAGAAGCGAGGGGTATCGCTTCCGATCGGCTGCTGTTCGCGTCCTACGTTAAAGATAATGCAGATCATCTCGCCCGGCTGCGCCTAGCTGATCTGTTTCTTGATACGATTCCCTACAATGCCCATGCTACGGCAAGCGATGCCTTGTGGGCTGGTGTTCCTGTGGTGACGCTCGCTGGCAATATCTTTCCCGGCCGAGTTGCGGCCAGTCTTTTGCATGCGGCGGGCCTGCCGGAACTGATCGTATCCTCGATGGCGGAATATCGGCAGCTCGCGCTTAATTTGGCCCGAAATCCCGGCCAACTCGCGGTTACCAAAAGCAAACTGGCTCGAAACCGCCTGACGCATAGGATTTTCGACACAGAAGGCTTCACGCGCGATCTGGAATCCGCCTATGCCGTAATATGGGACCGCGCGCAGCGCGGACTTCCGCCGGTGAGTTTCGCAGCACCACGCGCATCATGAGTGAGAGTCTATTGCAGGACGCTCTCCAGTTGCGCCGCGAAGGCAAGCTCGCGGAAGCGGCGAATATCTATAGCGAGCTCCTGCGCGCCGAACCGGCCCATTTTGAAGCTCTGCACGCGCTTGGACTCGTGTTTTATCAGCGCGGCCAACTCGAAGACGCGGAGCGGCTGGTCGGAGAAGCAGCAAAGGTTAATCCGCGCGCAGCGGATGCCGCCTACAACCATGCCTGTCTTTTGCAAAAACTCGATCGTCCGCAGGAGGCGCTGGTTTCATTCGGCCGCGCGCTCTCAATCAAGCCGGATTATCTCGAGGCGCTCGTAAACCGCGCCAGACTGCTCTCGGCCCTGAAGCTTCATAATAATGCTCTTGCGGATTCCGACCGCGTAATCGCGCTCCGGCCGAATCTTGCGGAGGCCTGGAACAATCGCGGGGGCGTGCTGCAGGCCCTGGAACGGTTCGAAGAGGCTCTGCAGAATTACGACCGCGCGTTGGCGCTCAAACCCAACTATGCGGACGCGCTGAAAAATCGCGGAGCGCTGCTGATGATCTTGCAGCGCCATGACGAAGCCCTTCAATCCTTAGCGAAGGCGCAGGCGCTCGCTCCAGCTGATCCTGATTGTCTACAATGGCGAGCCAGCCTGCTGATGCTGCTCAACCGGACGGAAGAGGCCGCTTCGCTCTACGCGGATTATCTGGCGCTCAGGCCGGGCGATGCCTCGGCTTGGCATGCACGTGGCTCTGCATTGGAGAAGTTGAAGCGCCGCGGCGAAGCACTCGCTTGTTACGACAAAGCTGTCGCGTTCGCTCCGGACAACCAACTCTTCCGCATCGACCGCGGCAGCATGCTGTATCAATTGGAGCGGTGGCAGGACGCGATACGGGACTTTGAGGACCTACAGGCAGGTGATGACCCGCCCAAATGGGTAATGGGTTATCTTGCGGTCGCCCGGTCTCATTGCTGCGACTGGCGGTTTGTCGAGCGCGAGCGAGCAGAAATTACCGCCGCGGTGAAAAGCGATCAATTTGTCGTCGATCCGACCGCTCTTGCCGCGATCTCCCACTCGCCCGAAGAGCAGTTGCGGTGTGCGCGACTCTATTGGGCCGATGGCAAGCATTCTGTCGGGAATCCCTTATGGAGGGGCGAGCCCTATAGCCATGACCGTATTCGCTTGGCGTATTTGTCGGCGGATTTCCGGACTCACGCGACCGCCTTCCTGATGGCCGGCGTTTTCGAGCGTCATGACCGAAACCGATTTGAAACCGCCGCCATTTCCTATTCGGTGGACGACAACAGCCCTATGCGGAGACGGCTCGAAGCGGCGTTCGACCGCTTTGTCGATGTTCAGGGCAAGAGCAATGCCGAAATCGCGAACTACGTGCGCGATATGGAGATCGACATCGCCGTCGACCTCAAAGGCTATACGGCTGAAGGGCGCCCCGGCATTTTCGCTCATAGGCCAGCGCCCGTTCAGGTTCATTATCTCGGCTTTCCCGGGACCATGGGCACGGAATGCGTGGACTATCTGATTGCCGATCCGGTGGTTATTCCGGAGGAGTATCGGCGCTTCTATACCGAGCAGATTGCCTATCTCCCCGGGACCTACCAGTGCACTGACCGCAAGCGGGAAATCGCCCGATCTTGCCCATCCCGCGGCGAAGCCGGTCTGCCCGATGGTTTCGTATTCTGCTGTTTCAACAAGAGCCACAAGATCACTCGGGAGATATTCGATATATGGATGCGTCTATTGGACAAAACCGAAGGAAGCATCTTGTGGCTGCTCGAGGACAATGCCGCTGTGGTCCGCAATTTGCGTGCTGAGGCAAACGCTCGCGGGATTGGGCCTGAGCGGTTGATTTTCGCGCCACGGATCTCTCCGTCCGCGCACCTCGCGCGTCACCGTCTTGCCGATCTTTTCCTCGACACGATTCCCTATAACGCCCATACCACGGCGAGCGATGCGCTATGGGCTGGTCTTCCCGTTCTGACCATTCTTGGCTCGACTTTCGCCGGGCGCGTTGCGGCCAGTCTGTTGCGCGCAACTGGTTTGCCGGAGCTGATTACCGCATCACGAGACGAATATGAGTCACTGGCATTGGCGCTCGCGCGCGACCCAGGACGCCTTACCGCGATCAGGAACAAGTTGCGAGTGAATCGCGACGTTTGCGCGCTGTTTGATACTGAAACGACGACGCGCAGTCTTGAGGCTGCTTACACCGCCATGTGGGAACAAAGCCAACGGGGATTGCCGCCGGAGACTTTTCACGTCGATGGTGCGCGACCGGAATGAACGAAGCGCTGTTGCAGACTGCTCGCCGGGCGCGTCAGTTGGGGAGTCTTGACGAAGCGGCGCGACTTTATGCCGAAATTCTGCGGGCCAATGGCGCCAATTTCGAGGCCCTCTATTCTTTGGGCGTCATCCGCTACGAGTGCGGCAAGTTTTCGGATGCCGAGCGGATATTGGCCGAAGCGGTGAAATTGAATCCTGAGTCGCAGGAGGCTTTATTCGCGCATGGCTGTGCGTTGCAAAGACTTAATAGGCATGCGCAGGCCCTGAAAGCGTTTGAGGGGACACTTGCGCTGAACGGCGAATTCGCCGATGCCGGCCTGTGGCGCGCAAACACCCTGTTGTCGCTTGGGCGCTTCCACGAGGCAATCGCCGGCTATGATGAATATCTTTCCGCAAATCGCATATCCGGCGAAGCCTGGCACAATCGCGGAGTAGCGCTATCGAGATTAAAGCGTTTTGCGGAAGCGGCTTCCTCATTTGGAGAGGCTTTGGCGCTGCGGCCTGAGAGCGCCGCGTCATGGCAGAACCGCGGCAATGCCTACCTCGAGCTGGAAGATTTCGAGAAAGCAATTCGAGATCAGGAACGCGCGCTCAATCTCGACGCCGGCCTGCCGGATGCGCGCGGCAACTTGGCCATGGCCAAATTAAGCTGTTGCGATTGGGCCGGCCTGGAAGACGAACGATTGAAAATCGCCACTGCGTTGCGCGCTGGAAAGCCTTCGATCGTTCCCTTCGCCAACGTCATGATTTCCGATTCGCCGGCAGATCAAATGCATTGCGCCCGGCTCTGGGTTGAAAGACAAACGCAGGTGCAGGCGCCGCTTTGGCGCGGAGAGCGCTACCAGCACGAGCGTATAAGGTTGGCATACCTTTCCGGCGATTTTCGGGAACACCCCGTGGCCTTTCTGCTGGCCGGCGTATTGGAACGTCACAACAAAGAGTGGTTCGAGACATTTGGCGTTTCATTCGGACCGGACGACGGAAGCGAGATCCGCACGCGGATTGCCGCCGGGTTGGAGCACTTCATCGATGCGCGTACCCAAAGCGATTTCCAAATCGCGGCTCTCCTGCGAGACATGGAAATCGACGTCGCAGTCGACCTCATGGGTATAACCGCCGATAACCGAATCGGAATATTTGCCTTTCGACCCTGTCCGGTGCACGTCGCCTATCTCGGCTTTCCTGGCACCACGGCGGCGGGCTTTATCGACTACATTCTTGCCGACCGCATCGTTATTCCCGAGGAGCAGAAGCGATATTATATCGAGAAAGTCGTTTATCTGCCGGATAGTTATTTAGCCACCGATGCCAAGCGTGTGATCGCTGAGCGCGGACCGACCCGCAGCGAAACCGGTTTGCCTGAGGAAGGGTTCGTCTTCGGCTCGCTCCATGGCAATTATAAAATCACGCCGGAAGTGTTTTCCGTGTGGACGCGAATCCTTCACGCGGTGGACGGCAGTGTACTCTGGTTGCCTGAATCAAATACCATCGCTCGCCGCAATCTCGTGCGGACGGCAAATACACATGGTATCTCCTCCGAACGTTTGATCTTCGCTCCTCACATTGCCTCTGCAGGAGAATATCTCGCTCGGTTGCGGCTCGCCGATCTTTTCCTGGACACGCTTCCCTGCAACGGGCATTCGACGGCCGTAGATGCTCTTTGGGCAGGCATACCGGTGCTGAGTTGCACAGGCCCTACGTTTGCCGGCCGCGTCGGGACGAGTCTTCTACATGCCATAGGTTTATCCGAGCTGGCCGCCGACACATTGGAGGATTACGAAACGGTGGCCGTCGCATTGGCCCGCGACAGGAATAGACTTTCCAATATCCGGGACATTCTTGCGCGCAACCGGACGAAAGCGGCGCTTTTTGATGTTGGTTGTTTGACTCGCAATCTGGAAGCTGCCTTTGCCGCGATGCACGATCGTGCAGGTCACGGGCAGAGGCCGCAGAGCTTCGCGGTCAACGGGCCATGAACAATTCGCTTCTCGCGGATGCGGTTCGGTTGCATCATTCCGGCAATCTTGCCGAAGCGGCTCGCTGTTATACCGCTCTGTTGCAATTCGATCCGGGCCATTTTCACGCGCTCTATTTCTTGGGTTACATCCATTTTCAACAGGGCCAATTTGAAGAGGCGGCGCGGCTGATCGGCGAGGCCGTGAAGATCAATCCAAGGTCGCCGGATGCCTTCTACAATCTCGGGTGCGCGCTGCAGCATCTGCAACGAGATGGCCAAGCCATTTCGGCTTTCGATGGGGCGCTCGCACTCAAGCCCGATTACGACGAGGCGCTGACCAATCGCGGAGCAGCATTGCTTTCGCTGAAGCGTCATGCGGAAGCGATTGCAAGTTTTGATAGATCCTTGGCTTTGAAGCCGCGCGATCCGGAGGCTTTGAGCAATCGGGCGACAGCTTATTTCGAAATCAAGCGTTATGTGGAGGCCGCAGCCGATTATGAAGCGGTTGCCGCCGTAGCGCCGGATTTTCCATATGCTGCGGGCAACCTCGCGCTTGCTCGCGCCTATTGCTGCGATTGGCGATTCTACGACCGAGATCGCGCGACGGTCATCTCCGAAATCAGACGCGGCAAACCTGCAATTTCACCGCATGGAAGCGTATTGCTTCTCGATAGCGCACGTGACCAGTTGCTTTGCGCCCGCCGCTGGGCCGCCGATCGCCTCGCCAGCGCCGCGTTGCCGCTTTGGCGCGACGAACGCCATCGGCACGACAGGATTCGCGTAGCTTATGTCTCGGCCGATTTCAGTGCACATGCGACCGCGTTCCTGATTGCCGGCGTAATCGAGCATCATGACCGCGGAGGCTTCGAAACAATCCTGGTATCGTTTGGACGCGACGATGGAAGCGAGATGCGCGCGCGCCTGAGGAAAGGCTGCGACCGCTTCGTCGACGCCGGTGCACAAAACGATGTCGAAATTGCCCACATGCTCCATGATATGGAGATTGATATTGCTGTTGATTTGAAGGGATTTACACAAGGCAGCCGTCCGGGAATTTTTGCTCATCGGCCGGCTCCGATTCAAATTAATTATCTCGCCCATCCTGGAACTATGGGCGCCGGCTGCATGGATTATATTATCGCCGACCAGACGATTATCCCGGCCGACCATCAGCACGATTACAGCGAGAAGGTGATTTACCTGCCGGACAGCTATCAAGCGAACGACGCTAAGCGCAGGATTGCCAAACGCGTGCCGACCCGCGCTGAGGTCGGATTGCCGGGCGAAGCCTTTGTGTTCTGCTGTTTCAACAACAGTTTCAAAATCACGCCGCCGATATTTGATATTTGGATGAGACTGCTGGGTGGTACCGAAAATAGCGTGTTATGGCTGATCGAGGATAACCCGACGGCGACCGCCAATCTAAGGCGCGAGGCGGAAGCGCGGGGGGTTAGGGGCACTCGGCTGATCTTTGCCCCCAGAATCGCAGCCGAAGACCATTTGGCGCGGCATCGTGCGGCCGATCTTTTTCTCGATACGCTACCCTGCGGCGCCCACACTACGGCAAGCGACGCGTTGTGGGCGGAGCTGCCTGTGCTTACTGTGCTTGGCAATAGCTTCGCGGGCCGCGTTGCCGGGAGCTTGCTTCGTGCCGTCGGTCTTCCGGAACTGATCGCGCCGTCACTCGAAAGCTACGAACGCATGGCATTTACTCTCGCACGCGATGCGCAAGCCCTCACGCAGCTTAAGGCGAAACTCGCGAGAAATCGCGAAACCTATCCGCTATTCGATACCGCAAGATTTACGCGACAGCTCGAAGCTGCCTACCGCGAATCATGGGAGCGGCATGAACGCGGCGAACCTCCGGCCGGTTTTGCGCTGGCACGCGCGGAGTAGACCAAGTGGCGCACAAACGTCCTGCTTGATGGTTCCAGCCCAACCGGGAACTTGCGCTTGACAGCCCGAATTGACCTACTTACACCCGCCATCTCTTCGCGTTACAATAAATCACGCCCAGCGGGGGCGTAGCTCAGTTGGTTAGAGTGACGGCCTGTCACGCCGTAGGTCGCGGGTTCGAGCCCCGTCGCTCCCGCCAGTTCTCCGAAAAGCCTTTCTTTTCCGGTGGAATCTTGCTCTAACGCGCGGCTGAAATCGGACCGGCTAAGCTTTGGGCGGGCGGCTGACGGACGAGCCGGAAAGTCGGCTTTCGATTGGGCGATGCGAGTTGATCATGAACGCCTTTCTCCTCGAATATCTTCCCATTCTGCTGTTCATCGTCATTGCCGCTGGTCTCGGCACAGCGTTGACGGTGTTGCCCTTTATTCTCGCTCCCGCCAAGCCGGACCCGGAGAAACTTTCCGCTTACGAATGTGGCTTTCCTGCATTCGATGACGCGCGGATGAAATTCGACGTCCGCTTTTACCTGGTCTCGATTCTCTTCATCATTTTCGATCTGGAAGTCGCATTCTTATTTCCGTGGGCCATAACTTTGAAATCCATCGGCGCGTTCGGTTTCTGGTCCATGGTGGTGTTTCTCGGCATTCTGACCGTCGGATTTATTTACGAATGGAAAAAGGGAGCGCTCGAATGGGAGTGATCCCCGCCGATAACGATCCCTATTTCGCGGCTATGGGCGAAGAGCTTAAGGACAAAGGCTTTCTCGTCGCGAATGCCGACGCCCTGATCAATTGGGCGCGTACCGGTTCATTGATGTGGATGACCTTCGGCCTCGCCTGCTGCGCGGTCGAAATGATGCAGGCTTCCATGCCACGCTACGATCTTGAACGGTTCGGTTTCGCGCCGCGTGCTTCGCCGCGTCAGTCGGATGTGATGATCGTTGCAGGCACCCTCACCAACAAGATGGCGCCTGCTCTACGCAAGGTCTACGACCAGATGCCGGAGCCCCGATACGTCATTTCGATGGGTTCGTGCGCGAATGGCGGCGGCTATTATCATTATTCGTATGCGGTGGTCCGCGGTTGCGATCGGATCGTGCCGGTCGATATCTACGTGCCCGGATGTCCGCCCACGGCGGAAGCCCTGGTTTACGGCATTATGCTGCTGCAGCGAAAAATCCGCCGTACCGGCACGATCGAGCGATAGCGGTTTGCAGCATGGCGGAATCCTTGGAATCACTGTCGCAACGCATTAAGGCGCAATTTCCGTCCGCGGTTTCGACCATCGACTACGGGGAACTCACCCTGGCGGTCGAAGCGGCGGACATCATACGCATTCTGACATTTCTGCGTGACGATCCGGAATCCCGGTTCACACTTCTGCTCGACATTTGCGGCGTGGACTATCCCAACCGGGCTCACCGATTTGACGTCGTTTATCATTTGCTTTCGATCGAGCGGAACCAGCGAATTCGCGTCAAAGTCCAAACCGGCGAGAATGTTGCGGTTCCGTCGGCCGTTTCGGTTCATCCGGGCGCCAATTGGTTCGAGCGCGAAACCTTCGACATGTACGGGATTCTGTTTTCAGGACATCCCGATCTCCGGCGCATTCTGACCGATTATGGATTTACCGGTTTTCCGCTGCGGAAAGACTTTCCGCTTACCGGCTATGTCGAAGTGCGGTGGGACGATGAGCAGAAGCGCGTAATCTACGAACCGGTCCGGCTGGTTCAGGAAATGCGGGACTTCGATTTCCTCTCGCCCTGGGAGGGCGCGCCTTACATCCTGCCGTGGCACGAGGACAAGGGTAAGGACACGCCCAGAAAATGAACGACATCACGGCCGAGGCCGAAGAACGCACTTTCAGCATAAATTGGGGACCGCAGCATCCTTCGGCACACGGCGTTCTCCGTCTGGTCCTGGAATTGGACGGAGAGATCGTCAAACGAGTCGATCCGCATATCGGACTGCTTCATCGCGGCACCGAGAAACTGATCGAGCATAAAACCTACATGCAGGCGCTCGGTTATTTCGACCGGCTCGATTATGTCGCGCCGATGAATCAAGAGCACTCATTTGTGCTCGCGATCGAGAAGCTCCTCGGCATGCAAGTTCCGCCTCGCGCGCAATATATTCGTGTGCTCTATTCGGAAATCGGCCGCCTCCTCAACCACCTTCTCCAAGTGACCACGCAAGCGTTGGATGTCGGTGCGCTGACGCCACCGCTGTGGGGATTTGAGGAACGCGAAAAGCTCATGGTGTTTTATGAACGGGCGAGCGGCGCACGCATGCATGCAAACTATTTTCGCGCCGGCGGCGTCCATCAAGACCTCACGCAGGCTCTGCTCGATGATATTTATGCGTTCTGCAGGGAATTTCCCAAGGCGCTGGACGATATCGAAGGGCTGCTCACCGAGAGCCGGATATTCAAGCAGCGCAATGTCGATATCGGCATCGTGAAACGCGAAGACGCACTTGCGTGGGGCATGACCGGTGTCATGCTGCGGTCCACGGGAGTCGCGTGGGATTTGCGTCGAGCCCAACCCTATGAATGCTATTCCGATCTCGAATTCCAGATACCGATCGGGAAAAACGGCGACAATTACGATCGCTATTTGATGCGCATGGAGGAAATGCGCCAAGCCAACAAAATCATGCAGCAATGCATCGATAAAATGCCGAAAGGTCCGATCAATGCCAGTGACGGCAAAGTTGTGCCGCCCAAACGCGCCGAGATGAAGCACTCGATGGAGGCGCTGATCCATCATTTCAAGCTGTACACCGAAGGCTTTCATGTACCGGCCGGGGAAGTGTACGCCGCGGTGGAAGCCCCCAAGGGCGAATTCGGCGTATACCTCGTTTCTGACGGAAGCAATCGAGCCTATCGCTGCAAGATTCGGGCGCCGAGCTATCCGCATCTGCAGGCGATGGATTTTCTTTGTCGCGGCCATATGCTCGCCGATGTTTCCGCGGTGCTCGGTTCAATCGATGTCGTTTTCGGGGAGATCGACCGGTGAGTCTGCGCCGTCTTGCCGAGCATCAACCGGAAAGCTTCGCGTTCACGCCGGAGAACGCCGCCTGGTGCCGGGAGCAGATCAAGAAATATCCGCCCGGGCGCCAAGCGTCGGCTGTCATTCCCGTTTTATGGCGTGCGCAGGAGCAGGAAGGCTGGGTTACCAGGCCGATGATCGAGGAAGTCGGCCGCATGCTCGGCATGCCCTATATGCGCGTTCTTGAAGTTGCGACCTTCTATACGATGTTCAACCTGCATCCCGTGGGCGAACATTTGGTACAGGTTTGCACTACAACGCCATGTTGGCTGAGAGGCTCGGATGCGATTGTCGCTACTTGTAAAAAGCACATCCACCCGGAGCAGGGGAGTATTTCGTCTGACGGCAAATTCTCGTGGGTGGAAATGGAATGCCTGGGCGCCTGCGTCAACGCGCCGATGATCTTGATCGACAAAGACGCTTACGAAGATCTCGACGGGCCAAAAATGGGAAAAATCCTGCAGGACATCCGCCGCGGCGAATGGCCTAAGCCGGGTCCGCAAATCGGGCGCCGGTCTTCCGAGCCGGAGGGCGGACGCACAACCCTGCTCGACCCCGATCTTTATGCGAAAGGATCGGGAGGATGACACTCGCCGACAAAGACCGCATCTTTACCAACCTCTACGGCTTCGAAGATTGGAGTCTAGGCGCTGCACGTAAACGGGGCTCCTGGGACGGCACCAAGGCGATCCTCGAAAAGGGTCCTGAGGCCGTTGTCGATATCATCAAGAAATCCGGCTTGCGTGGGCGCGGCGGTGCGGGATTTCCCACCGGACTGAAATGGTCGTTCATGCCCAAGGAGGTAAAGGAGCGTCCGCATTACTTGGTGGTCAACGCGGACGAGTCGGAACCGGGCACCTGCAAGGACCGGGACATTATGCGTCACGATCCTCAGCTTTTGATCGAAGGCTGTCTGATTGCCAGTTTCGCGATGCGCGCGCATGTCTGCTACATTTACATCCGCGGTGAATTTTTCCGCGAGCGCGAGCGTTTGCAAGCCGCGATCGATCAAGCTTACGAAGCCAAACTGCTCGGCAAAGATAACATTCACGGGTGGGATTTCGAGCTCTACCTTCATCACGGGGCCGGCGCCTATATTTGTGGCGAGGAGACCGCGCTGCTGGAAAGCCTGGAAGGCAAAAAAGGCATGCCGCGGCTGAAGCCGCCTTTTCCGGCAAATGTCGGGCTGTACGGCTGCCCCACCACGGTCAACAATGTCGAATCAATTGCCGTGGCTCCGACAATTCTCAGGCGGGGCGCGGAATGGTTTTCCGCGATCGGGCGGCCGAATAATACCGGAACCAAAGTGTTCTGCATTTCCGGCCATGTGAACAGACCGTGCAATGTCGAAGAAGCCATGGGCATCCCCATGCGCGAGCTGATCGACAAGCATGCGGGGGGAGTGCGCGGCGGCTGGGACAATCTTCTCGCGGTGATACCTGGCGGATCATCGGTGCCGCTGATTCCAAAATCGGTTTGCGACGACGTCCTGATGGATTTCGATGCCCTGAGAGATGTTCAGTCGGGGCTCGGGACTGCGGCGGTCATCGTGATGGACAAATCCACCGATGTGGTAAAGGCGATCGCCCGCCTTGCCGCTTTCTACCAGCACGAATCCTGCGGTCAGTGTACGCCTTGCCGTGAAGGTTGCGGCTGGATGCGCCGCGTCATGGACCGCTTGATCGTCGGCGATGCGATCGTACCGGAAATCGATCTCCTTCAAGACGTGACCAAAGAAGTCGAAGGCCATACGATTTGTGCGCTCGGTGACGCTGCGGCCTGGCCCATTCAAGGTCTGATCCGGCATTTCCGGCCGGAACTCGAGCGGCGGATCGCCGCGCGCGCGAACGCCGGCGTGACGATGCCGCAGGCGGCGGAGTGATGAACATGCGCAACAGACGGACAGCGATCGCGGCCGGCGTGGGTGGCGCCATCCTTCTTGTGGCGGCTCTATTTCTGGGCACGCATTATCTGGCGCTGTTTCAGCCCCACAATGCGCAACAAGCCACGAATACCCGGCCTTTGACGAGCCCGAACGGGTTGAATATCCCAAGCATAGACGAAATGTGCAAAGCGGCGGGCGCAACCACCGCCAACATGGCGGATTGCCGCAACGATGAGAATTCAGCCGGGGAATTCGTTATCGCTTGGATGGACTTGAACGGATTTCTTGCCAATGGAACCATCGATCTCGAGCAAATTCAGCTTGCAGCATCTCTTGCCGACAGCGAGGGCAACGGTCTTGCCGAAGATCCCGGACTGGGGGTCGATCAGAGCCCCCTGGACAGTTTAACGCCGGATGGAGATACCGAGCCCAATATCGACCCGGCGACCGGCCTGCCCGTAACCGAGATTTTCAACTCACCCGCGCAGATCGCGATGTACTGCATGAGCTCTTCGAATGACTGGATTGCCATGCATGACTGTATCTCGCGCTATGATCCTTCCAGCCGCTTCGACGGAAATTAACGTCGCATGACAAAACTCATCATCGACGGCAAGGAAATCGACGCCGATCCGTCACTCACACTCTTGCAAGCTTGCGAGATGGCAGGCGCGGAAATACCGCGTTTCTGCTATCACGAGCGGCTTTCGATTGCCGGCAATTGCCGCATGTGCCTGGTGGAATGGGTGGGTTCGCCCAAACCGCAGGCCTCATGTGCGCTTCAGGTACGCGATATTCCACCAAACCGCGACGGCACGCCCGCCAAGATCAACACCACTTCGCCGGTGGCGCGAAAGGCGCGCGAAGGCGTCATGGAATTTCTGTTGATCAATCATCCGCTCGATTGCCCGATTTGCGATCAAGGCGGCGAATGCGATCTGCAGGACGAAGCGATGGGTTACGGCCGAGCCGCGTTCAATCGCTATCGCGAGGTGAAACGCGCCGTCGAAGACAAATATATGGGACCGCTGGTCAAAACCAGCATGAATCGCTGCATCCATTGCACGCGCTGTATCCGTTTTTCCACCGAAGTGGCGGGCGTTCCGGACATCGGGGCGACGGGACGCAGCGAAGATATGGAGATCACCACCTATCTGGAAAAGGCGATCGCATCGGAGCTTTCGGGCAATGTGATCGATCTCTGCCCGGTAGGCGCGCTGCTGTCGAAACCCTATTCCTTTACGGCGCGGTCGTGGGAGTTGCGCAAGACCGAATCCATCGATGTCATGGATGCGATGGGTTGCAATATTCGCGTGGATTCACGCGGACGCGAAGTGATGCGATTCCTGCCGCGCGTGAATGAAGCCGTGAATGAAGAGTGGCTTGGCGACAAATCGCGTTTTGTGTGGGATGGGTTGAGACGCCAAAGGCTGGACCAGCCTTACATCAGGCGAAACGGCAAGCTTGAGGCGGCGAGTTGGAACGAAGCCCTGTCTCTTGCCGCGCAGCAGCTCAGGGTTACTCCACCGCAGAAGATGGCAGCAATCGTGGGCGATCTCGCCGCGGCCGAAGAGATCAAAGCGCTGAAAGATTTGATGCGCGGATTTGGTGTCGCCAACCTCGATTGCCGGCAGGATGGCGCGAAGCTCACCGCTGCGCCGCGTCAAGGCTATATTTTCAACACCACGTTCCAAGGCGTTGAAGACGCCGATGCGCTTCTTCTCATCGGAACCAACCCGCGTTGGGAAGCACCGGTGCTGAATGCGCGAATTCGCAAGGCGTGGCTTAACGGCAATCTGAAAATCGCCAATGCCGGCTCGGCGTACGAACTGACCTATCCGGTTGAGCAATTGGGCGCGGGCGCGGGTGTTCTGGAGCAGATTGCGCGCGGCACGCATGCATTCGCGAAGGTGTTGAAGGACAGCAAACGCGCCATGCTGATCCTGGGCCAGGGCGCGTTGGCGCGCCCCGACGGCGCAGCAATCCTCCATCTTGCAGCGCGGGTGGCGTCGGAAACCGGGATGATTGGACCGGCAGGCAAGCCGGCCGAAGGCGGCTGGAACGGGTTCAATGTCCTTCACACGGCAGCGGCGCGGGTTGGCGCGCTCGATCTTGGATTTGTGCCGGGAAGCGGCGGCCGTGCTGTTGCCGGCATTCTGGACGGCGCATCCAAGGGAGAGGTCGACCTTGTTTACCTGCTGGGCGCCGATGAATTCGATACGAATCGGCTTGGCCGTGCCTTTGTCATCTATCAAGGCACGCATGGCGACGCCGGCGCGCATCGCGCCGATCTCATCCTTCCCGGCGCCGCCTACACGGAAAAAGCCGGGCTCTATGTCAATTCGGAAGGCCGCGTGCAGCTTTCCAACCGCGCCACGTTTCCGCCAGGTGACGCGAAGGAGGATTGGGCGATCCTCCGCGCACTGTCGGATTTCGCGGGTGCGCGGCTTGGCTATGACGATCTCGATGCGCTCCGCCGCGCGATCATTGCCGACGCCCCGCATTTCTCCACTTCCGATGCGGCGCCTGACTCGGCGGGCGCTGATCCGGGGATATGGAATGCCATCGGGGCCGAAGGTTCTATCGACGTGAAACGGCCACTGGAGAGCCCGATCGCCGATTTCTATTTGACCAATCCGATCGCACGTGCAAGCGAGACAATGGCTGAGTGTTCGCGTCTTTTCGTGCGGCAAACCCAGATAGCGGCGGAGTAAGGAAGCTAGGGAATGCTCTTCGTCCAAGCCTTCCAAGCTCTCGGTTTGCCTTACGGCCTTGCCTGGTTTTTGTCCCAAGGGATCGTCATCCTGATCCTTAGCGTCAGCCTCCTGGTAATGCTTGCTTTTTTGCTGCTGTTCGACCGCAAAGTGTGGGCCGCGGTGCAAATGCGGCGTGGGCCGAACGTGGTGGGCCCCTTTGGTCTGCTTCAGAGCTTTGCGGATTTCATCAAATTCGTCCTCAAAGAGGCGGTTATCCCGGCAGGGGCCAACAAGGGCGTGTTTCTCCTCGCGCCGTTGGTCGCATTTACGCTTGCGATGGCGGCGTGGGCGGTGGTTCCGGTAGGGCCCGGCTGGGTCATCGCAGACATCAATGTGGGGATTCTCTATATCTTTGCGATCTCCTCGCTCGGCGTCTACGGAATCATCATGGGCGGGTGGGCTTCGAATTCCAAATATGCGTTCCTGGGCGCGCTGCGTTCTGCGGCGCAGATGGTGTCCTACGAAGTCTCCATCGGGTTTATCCTGATCACGGTGCTTCTGTTTGCAGGTTCGCTGAATCTGTCGAGCATTGTACGCGCCCAGGCGCCTGATATCAGGGGCTGGTTTGTCTTTTCGCCGCTTCTGCCCATGTTCGTGCTGTTTTTCATCTCCGCGCTTGCCGAAACCAACCGGCCGCCTTTCGACCTTCCCGAAGCCGAGTCCGAGCTGGTAGCAGGCTTCGCCGTGGAATATTCCTCGACGCCTTACCTTCTCTTCATGGTCGGCGAATACCTGAATATCGTGCTCATGTGCGCTATGACTTCGATATTGTTCTTCGGCGGTTGGCTGCCACCTATCGACGTCTGGCCGCTCAACGCGATTCCCGGCGTGATCTGGCTGATTTTAAAAGTATGGTTTTTCTTTTTTCTTTTCGCGATGGCGAAAGCGATTGTGCCGCGCTATCGCTACGATCAACTGATGCGGCTTGGCTGGAAGGTGTTTCTGCCCATTTCGCTGTTTTGGGTGCTGCTCTCGGCCGGCTATTTGTTGGCTGCCGGCCGGCTCCCGGGGTGAGGTATTATGGCTTGGTTCGATCGTTCGGCGCGCACGATCTTTCTCTGGGACTTCATCGTCAGCTTTCTCGTGGCGATGCGCTACTTTTTTGCGCCAAAAAAGACCTTGAACTATCCGTTCGAGAAAGGTCCGCTGTCGCCGCGTTTCAGGGGCGAGCATGCGCTGCGCCGCTACCCCTCCGGGGAGGAGCGCTGCATCGCCTGCAAGCTGTGCGAAGCGGTGTGTCCGGCACAGGCGATCACCATCGAGGCTGAACCGCGCGAAGACGGCAGCCGGCGTACGACGCGATACGATATCGACATGGTGAAGTGCATCTATTGCGGGCTTTGCCAGGAATCGTGCCCCGTGGATGCCATTGTGGAGGGGCCGAACTTCGAATTCGCTACCGAGACCCGCGAAGAGCTCTATTACGACAAGGCGAAACTGCTCGCCAACGGCGATCGCTGGGAACGTGAGATCGCGAAAAACCTGGAGCTGGATGCACCCTACCGGTAAACCACTTCTTCGTCTTGAATCATCAACGCCATGCGCCGTCCGGGCAAGCCGGACAATATCGAAGCAAGAAAAAATAATCGGAAAAAGAATATCGTATGTTGCAGGGGATCGCCTTTTACGTGTTTTCGACGGTGATGATCGCCTCCGCCCTCATGGTCATCTCTGCGCGCAATCCGGTGCACTCCGTTCTGTTTCTGATCTCGGCGTTCTTCAATGCGGCAGCTTTGTTTGTTCTCTTGGGCGCCGAATTCCTCGCCATGATTTTGGTCGTTGTCTATGTCGGCGCGGTAGCCGTTCTCTTCCTTTTTGTGGTGATGATGCTCGATATAGACTTTGTAGCCCTGCGGCGGGGATTTATGGAGTATTTGCCGTTGGGTGCGCTCATCGGCCTCGTGCTCATGAGTGAGCTGATCATCGTGCTTGGCGCCTGGGCATTTGGCGGCTCGGTTGCAGGCGCACGGTCGAATCCGTTTCCCGAAGGCGTCAGCAACACGCAGGCCTTGGGGCGAATTCTGTATACTGATTACATTTTCTACTTTCAGACTGCCGGATTGATCCTGCTGGTGGCCATGATCGGCGCCATCGTGCTCACATTGCGGCACCGGCCAGGAGTCAAGCGTCAGTCGATTCGCCGTCAAGTGGGCCGCACCCGGGCCGATTCCATTGAATTGCGGGAAATCAAGCCGGGGCAGGGAGCATGACATGATCATCGGCCTTGCGCATTACCTAATCGTTGCCGCGCTTCTGTTCACCATCGGCGTGTTCGGAATCTTCATCAACCGCAAGAACGTGATCGTGATCTTGATGTCCATCGAGCTGATCCTGCTCGCCGTGAACGTCAATCTCGTCGCGTTTTCCGCGTTCCTGGGCGACCTCTCCGGACAGGTTTTCGCTCTGTTCGTGCTTACGGTCGCCGCCGCGGAAGCTGCCATCGGGCTTGCCATTCTCGTGGTCTATTTCAGAAATCGCGGAACGATCGCGGTTGACGATATCAATCTGATGAAGGGTTGACGTAGAGCCGATGTATACCGCGATCGTATTTCTTCCGATCTTGGGTGCGGCGATAGCCGGTCTGTTTGGCTGGATCATCGGCGCGCGCGCGTCGGAAATTGTGACGACCGGCCTATTATTGATAGCGGCGGCGCTCTCTTGTTACGCGTTCTACGATGTTGCCTATCTCGGCCACAACGTCATCGTGCAAATCGCGCCCTGGATCGTTTCAGGCACCTTTTCCGCCGATTGGTCGCTGCGCATCGACAGTCTGACCGCCGTCATGCTGGTGGTTGTCACCGGCGTCTCCTCGCTCGTCCATTTTTATTCCATCGGCTACATGCAGGACGATCCGCATCGGCCGCGCTTCTTTTCGTATTTGTCGCTCTTTACCTTCGCCATGTTGGTCCTGGTGACGGCAAATAATTTCCTTCAGCTGTTCTTCGGCTGGGAAGGCGTGGGGTTGGCGTCCTATCTTCTGATCGGATTCTGGTATCTGCGTCCGTCGGCTAACGCGGCTGCCATCAAGGCCTTCATTGTGAATCGTATCGGCGATTTTGGGTTCGCCTTGGGCGTATTCGGAGTCTACGCCGTTTTCGGCACCGTCGATTTCGACCGCGTCTTCATGACGGCGCCGATGTTCGCCGGGAAACACTTTATGTTCGCCGGCTTCTCCGTCGATATTCTCACGACGCTCTGCATCCTTCTTTTCATCGGCGCTATGGGAAAATCGGCCCAATTTGGCCTGCATACCTGGCTGCCCGATGCAATGGAGGGTCCAACACCGGTTTCTGCGCTGATCCATGCCGCGACCATGGTGACGGCCGGAGTGTTCCTGGTCTGCCGCTGTTCGCCTTTGTTCGAATTGGCTCCGGTGGCGCTGGCTTTTGTCGCCTTCATTGGTGCAACCACGGCATTTTTTGCCGCTTCCGTTGGTCTTTTCCAGAACGACATCAAACGCGTGATTGCCTATTCGACCTGCTCGCAGCTTGGCTACATGTTTGCGGCTGCCGGCGTCTCGGCCTATGGCGCCGCAATGTTCCATCTCTTTACGCATGCCTTCTTCAAGGCGTTGTTGTTCCTGGGCGCCGGCTCCGTGATCCATGCCATGCACCATGAGCAGGACATGCGGAAAATGGGCGGATTGGCCAGCCGGATACCGTTGACCTGGACCATGATGCTGATCGGGAATCTGGCCCTGACGGGCGTTGGGATTCCGTTCCTCGGCATCGGCACTGCGGGGTTCTATTCCAAGGATGGCATCATAAACGCGACCTTTCAGTCGGGCACCGGCATCGGAACCTATGCTTTCGTGTTGACCCTGAGCGCTGCGCTGATGACCTCATTCTATTCCTGGCGGCAGTTCTTGATGACTTTTCACGGCAAATATCGAGGAGAAGAGGAGGCGCATCTATCGCACGCAGACGCGCAGGCTCATGCGCATGACGAACCTATGTCCGGCCACCAACACGGTCAAAGCGTGAAGCTCGAAGAGGTGCATGAATCGTCATGGGTCATGCTTGCTCCGCTGCTTGTCCTTGCAGCCGGAGCCTTGGTAGCGGGCGCGATTTTCGAATCCTCGTTCGTCGGGGCTGCTGCCGCAAGCTTCTGGCACAACACGGTCGCTGCGATTGCCGGTCATGCTTCCGAAGGCGAGGTGCCGCCGCTGGTCGAGATTGCGCCGTTCCTCCTCACGCTGCTCGGTTTTGGCATTGCGTATTATTATTACGTTCTACATCCCGAACTGCCGCCGCTCATGGCCGCGCGCAAAGGCCTGCTCTACACCTTCCTTTACAACAAATGGTACTTCGACGAACTGTACGATTTCCTTTTTGTAAGGCCGGCAAAGAGGCTGGGTAATTTCCTCTGGAAAGTCGGTGACGGTCTGATCATCGATGGTCTCGGTCCCGACGGGATTTCTGCCCGCGTGCTCGACGCCACGCGCGGCGCGGTCCGCCTCCAGTCGGGCTATGTCTATCACTACGCTTTCGCCATGCTCGTAGGTGTTGCCGCCCTCGTTACGTGGTTCCTGTTTTCCACGGGGAAGGCGTAGATGGGTCTTTCCGGTTGGCCGATCCTGTCGATCATAACGTTCCTGCCTGCGCTGGGAGCGCTGCTCATTCTGCTCGGACGCGGCAGCGAAGATGCCGACCGCCGTGCCCGGGGGATCGCATTGGCGGTCACCCTTATCGATTTGGGCCTCGCGCTGCTGCTGTGGGCGAATTTCGATACGAGCACAGCGAACTTCCAATTTGTCGAGAACTTCGCGTGGCTAGGCGGCGGTATAAATTACAAGATGGGCGTTGACGGCATTTCTGTGCTGTTTGTTGTGCTCACCGCGCTTCTCATGCCGATCAGCATCGCTGCAAGCGAAGCGATTCACGCTCGCATTCGCGAATATCTGGTTGCCTTTCTTTTGCTCGAAACGCTGATGATCGGAGTGTTCTGCGCCCTCGATCTTGTGGTGTTTTACGTGTTTTTCGAAGGCGGCCTGATCCCGATGTTTCTCATCATCGGCGTCTGGGGAGGCCCGCGGCGAGTCTACGCGACTTTCAAATTCTTTCTTTTCACGCTTCTCGGCTCGGTTCTGATGCTCCTAGCCATCATGGCCATCTATTGGCAGACGGGTACCACGGATATTTCCGCTCTGTTGGACGGAACGCATCGTATTCCCGCCGCTATGCAGCCTTGGCTGTGGTTTGCATTTCTGGCCTCCTTTGCCGTGAAACTTCCGATGTGGCCGGTTCACACTTGGCTGCCCGATGCACATGTCGAAGCGCCGACGGCCGGCTCCGTCATTCTTGCCGCGATTCTGCTGAAGATGGGCGGTTACGGATTTCTGCGATTTTCACTGCCGATGTTCCCGGTCGCCAGCGAGAAATTCGCGCCCGTGATTTTCGTGCTGTCATTGATGGCCATTGTTTACACGTCGCTGGTAGCGCTCGCCCAGGAAGACATGAAGAAGTTGATCGCCTATTCGTCGGTCGCCCACATGGGGCAGGTGACGTTGGGGACCTTCACTTTCAGCCAGGAAGGAATCGATGGCGGCATTTTTCAGATGCTTAGTCACGGGATCGTTTCGGGCGCGCTGTTTCTTTCGGTCGGTGTGATCTATGACCGCATGCATACGAGGCTGATTTCGGCCTATGGCGGCTTGGTCAACCGCATGCCGCTTTATGCCGCGGCATTCATGGTCTTCACGCTTGCCAACGTAGGGCTGCCCGGTACCAGCGGGTTTATCGGAGAATTTCTCACCTTGCTGGCCGCGTTCCGATTCAACACTTGGCTTGCAATTGCCGGAACGACCGGAATAATCCTCTCGGCGGCCTATGCGCTTTGGCTCTATCGCCGCATTATTTTTGGCGCCCTCGACAAGACATCTCTCAAAGCGATCGCCGATCTCACGCCCCGTGAAATCGGGTTCATGGCGCCCCTTGTGGTTATCACGGTTGTGTTGGGCTTCTACCCGAAGCCGATCTTCGACGTGACCCGCGCGTCGGTCGCACACCTCGTCCAGTTACATCACGAGGGCGTAGCGGCGGCCGAAACCGCCACACGCTTCGCGGGAGCGCAGAAGTGAACGCGCTCCAATCAAGCATTGACACGCTCACTCCCGAATTCATCGTGGCCTTGGGCGGCATGGCTCTCACGATGGCCGGAGTTTTCGCCGGTGATCGCTCTTACCGGTTGCTGTCTTACCTCGCCATTGCGCTTTTTGTGGTCGCGGGCGGAGCGATCATATTTTATGGGGAGCCCCGGTCGACGGCTTTCAATGGCGTGTTCGTATCGGACGGTTTTGCCCGGTTTATAAAGCTCCTGGTCCTCGGCGGAGCTGCGCTCGTCCTTATCATGGGCCAAGGCTATATCGAGCGGCAGCGGATCAGCCGTTTTGAGTTTCCTGTGCTTGTGGTGTTCTCGGTCCTAGGCATGATGCTGATGGCCTCGGCCGCCGATTTCATAACGCTCTACCTTAGCCTCGAACTGCAGAGCCTTGCGCTATATGTGCTCGCCGCCTTTGACCGGGACAATCTTCGCTCGACCGAGGCCGGGTTGAAATATTTCATTCTCGGCGCTCTCTCCTCCGGGATGATGCTGTACGGGATTTCGCTGGTGTACGGCTTCGCCGCCACCACGTCATTTGCGAAAGTCGCGATAGCGATACAGGCAAGCGGAGTATCCGTGGGCCTCGTATTCGGGCTTGTTTTCCTGATCTCGGGTCTTGCGTTCAAAGTCTCCGCAGTACCGTTCCATATGTGGACTCCCGACGTTTATGAGGGCGCGCCAACGCCGATTACGGCCTTTTTCGCGGCATCCCCCAAAATCGCGGCCATGGCGCTTTTTGTCCGTGCGATCCTGGGATCGTTCCCGAGCGCCATCGATCAATGGCGGCAGATCATTATCTTCATTTCGATTCTCTCTATGGCGCTCGGGGCCGTTGCGGCGATTGGCCAGCACAATATCAAGCGGCTGATGGCCTATAGCTCCATTGGCAACATGGGCTATGTGCTGATCGGACTTGCCACGGGAACGGCACAGGGGGTGGAAGGGGTGCTGATCTATCTGGCCATCTATCTGATTACGAATATCGGAATATTTGCCTGCATTCTCGCGATGCGCCGGGGCGAGCATATGGTCGAGAACATCAGCGATCTTGCAGGCCTGGCTCGAACGCGCCCGGCTTATGCTTTTGTGTTCGCGATGCTGATGTTCAGCCTCGCAGGCATCCCGCCGCTCGCCGGTTTTTTCGCCAAGTTTTACGTGTTCTTGGCGGCGGTGAACGCGGGACTTTACCCGCTTGCGGTAATCGGTGTGGTGGCCAGTGTCGTCGGGGCTTACTACTATCTGCGAATCGTAAAGATCATCTATTTCGACGAACCAGCGCCGGCTTTTGAACGCAATATGGGCTTAGGTCTGGGAGCTATCATTGCCGGGACCGGAATTTTTACCGTGTTCTTCATCCTGGGCGCGGGGCCGCTGGCGAGTTCTGCGCTGGCTGCCGCGGCTACGCTGTTTCCGTGACGCCGATTGATGGTTGGCCCAGGGCGCTTGGCTTGCGCCGTCACGAGCGCCTTGACTCGACCAATGAGGAAGCGCTGCGCCTGGCTCGCGCGGGGGAACGCGGCCCGCTTTGGGTCGTCGCGAGCGAACAAACCGCGGGGCGCGGCAGGCGCGGACGCCGCTGGGTTTCCCAGCGCGGGAATCTTTTTGCCACTTTTTTGACCGAAGCGCAGGCATCTGCTTCGGCTCAGCTCGGTTTTGCCGCCGCGCTTGCCGCCGGGGAAACCATATCCCGCTACGTTCCGGCCTCGGACGTAAGGTTGAAATGGCCTAACGACGTTCTTCTCGAGGGAAAGAAAACAGCCGGCATCCTGTTGGAGACCACCGGCGAAAATGTGGTTGCGATCGGAATCGGCATTAACCTCGCGCATCATCCCAGCGGCAATGCACTGCTGGCGAATTCCGTCGCGTTAATCGGAGGTTTGGCGCCCCATCCCGACGATGCCCTCGTGAGCCTCGCCCGGTCTATGGCTGCATGGTATGAGGTTTGGCGCAAGCACGGGTTCGCGCCTGTGCGAGCGGCGTGGATTTCGCGGGCCGCCGGTCTTGGCTGCCGTATCCAAGCCAGCATTGGGCAGAGCGAGATGCAAGGCGTGTTCGAAGACATCGATCTGGAGGGCGCGCTTCTGTTGCGCGATGGCGGAACGCTTCACCGCGTTACCGCGGGCGACGTGTTCTTTCGGTCCTGATCAATGCTGCTAGCGATCGATGCCGGCAATACCAACATTGTTTTCGCCGTCTGCGATGGCGAGCAGATTGTTGCCCAATGGCGCGCCGCGACGAAAATCAGCCGGACGTCCGACGAATATGCGGTCTGGCTTGTCCAGCTTTTGAACCTGCGTGGCCTTGGTTTTGCCGACCTCAACGAGGCCATCATAGCCACGGTGGTACCGGCGGTTCTGTTCGATCTCCGCAATCTCTGCCGCCAATATTTGGGCTGCGAGCCGCTGATCGTGGGCGACGCGAACGTCAAGCTCGGGATCGGAATAAATACCGACCGTCCCGCCGCGGTGGGCGCCGACCGTCTGGCCAATGCCGTGGCGGCGCATGACCGCTATCCCGGCGCCGTGATCGTCGTCGATTTTGGCACCGCGACCAATTTCGACATTGTCAGCGCCGATGGAAATTACGAGGGTGGCGTCATTGCGCCGGGAGTAAATCTTTCGGCCGAAGCATTGCACCAGGCCGCGGCATTGCTGCCGCGCGTCGCGATTCATCGCGCTCAGGCCGTGATCGGGAAAGATACTGCGCCGGCCATGCAATCCGGTCTCTATTGGGGATATGTCGGCTTGGTCGAAGGGCTCGTCACGCGAATCAAGTCCGAATATGGACGCCCCATGACGATCATCGCCACGGGAGGCCTGGCTCACCTTTTCGAAAGGGATGTTTCGGTGATCGACCGCGTCGATCCGGATTTGACCATTAGCGGTCTCATCCGCATCCATTCCCATAATACGCAGAAATCGTGATCCTTATCCGGCCCGGAATAATCCGGCGCATTATTCCCGGTCATGAGCCAACCACGCATGAATAATCGCGATGCCGACCTTGTCTTTCTGCCGCTCGGGGGCGCGGGTGAGATCGGCATGAACCTCAATTGTTACGGCTATGGCCCTCCAGACGAGCGGCAGTGGATAGCTGTCGATTGTGGCGTTTTGTTCGGCCGCGAAACCTCAACTCCGGGCGTCGATCTGATCATGCCCGACATCCGCTTTCTCGAAGAAATCCGTAACGATCTTCTCGGTCTGGTGCTGACTCATGGTCACGAAGACCACATAGGAGCCGTCGCGCACCTTTGGCCAAAATTGCGCTGTCCGCTCTACGCCACGCCGTTCACGGTACGGTTGCTGCAGGATAAGCTCGAGGAAGCCGGCCTCGAAGACCGGGTAAAACTCAAGACTGTGCCGCTGGGAGGATCGGTGACGCTGGGGCCGTTCCGGGTGGAATTCATCAGCATTACCCATTCGATTCCCGAACCGAACGCGCTCGCTGTTCGTACGCCTTTAGGTACCATCGTGCATACTGGCGACTGGAAACTCGATCCCGACCCGCTCTTGGGCGAGCTAACTGACGAAGCGGCGCTGCGACGGTTGGGCGAAGAAGGGATCCTTGCGCTGATCTGCGATTCGACGAATGCGCTGGTGGCCGGCGAATCCGGTTCGGAAGGCGAAGTAAGGCGTTCCCTGATCCGCCTAATCGGTTCGCTCAAAGGACGTCTTGCTGTTACCGCCTTTGCCTCGAATGTGGCGCGGCTGGAATCCATTGCGGAAGCCGCGCGTGCCGCCAATCGCGAATTGGTGCTCGTCGGGCGTGCCATGCGCCATATGGTGAATTGCGCGCGCGACACGGGTTATCTGAAGAAATTTCCTCGCATCGTCCCCGAAGAAGATTCCCAGAATCTTCCCGGTGATCACGTGCTCTATCTTTGTACCGGAAGCCAGGGCGAGCCGCGCGCGGCGCTCGCGCGAATTGCGGCCGGTGATCATCCTTATGTGAATCTGGGGGAAGGCGATTCGGTGATCTTCTCGTCGCGCATCATTCCGGGAAACGAACTGGCGATTTTCGAGCTGCAGAACCGTTTGGCGGCCAAGGGCATCGCGGTCCTCACGGAGCGGGATCACTTCGTCCACGTTTCCGGACATCCGGCGCGCGACGAGCTCGCGTCCATGTACTCCTGGGTGAAGCCGCGAATTGCCATTCCGGTTCACGGGGAGCTTCGGCACATGAACGAACATGCCCGGTTCGCGCGCGAGCTTCAGGTGCCGGAAGCCGTTGTCGCGCTGAATGGACAAATGGTGCGGCTCGCGCCGGGCCAGGCGACAATCATCGACGAGACACCGTCGGGACGGCTTCATCTCGACGGCCGCATCTTGGTGCATGAGGATGAAGGCTTTGCCCGCGCCCGTCGCGGCTTGGGATTTGCCGGATTTATCGGAATAACCCTGATATTGGATCGCAAGGGCCGCTTGGCTGCCGATCCGGTTCTCTATATGGAAGGGATTCCGGACGTGGTTTTGCAGGCGGTCCGGGAAGCTGTCGTCCACGCGACTCAGGGAAAGAAATCTCGTGGCGACGATCTCGACGAGCAGGTGCGTATTGCGGCGCGGCGGGCGGCCAATGAAATTTGGGGCAAAAAGCCGATTGTTCGAGTACAGACAGTCGAATTGTGATGGGGACTTGCCATGGGCTGGATGCTCGGTAGCGCGCTTTACTTCATCATCTGGTGGACGCTGCTATTCGCGGTTCTACCCTTTGGCATCCAGAGCCAGCACGAGTTGAATCAAGTCGTGCCCGGCAGCGAGCCTGGCGCGCCCGCACACCCTCAGCTTGGGCGTAAATTGCTGGTCAATACCGTGATAGCGGCTTTGCTTTGGGGAGTGGCTGATTACCTCTACACCACTTATTACCTGCAGCCTTAAGCCGAATCCGGCCTTCCCAACCAAGTTTCCTTATCCCCCTTGCGGGACTGATAAAACCACAATCGGAGTTGTGCGTTCTCGTAAGCAATTGCAATCGCATGGGGGGCGAAGGGAGCGCTCAACTATGCGTAGAGGTTTCGCCGCCGCGTTCGTGGTGGGATTGTTGGCAACATCGGCAGTTCACGCCCAGGAACAAACCCCACGTTCTGACCTCTGGGTCATCACCAAATCCGAATGGACTGCGGCCGACGAAAAGGGCTTCGGCGATTTCGTCAAAGCTATCGGCCACAGCGGCTGCAACGGCACGATCGAATGTATTCGCTCGCCTGCCAATCCCTACCGCGACAGCGATCCAAAAAGCCTGAAATTCCTTGGTGATTGCGCCGATTTTCCCTACATGCTGCGGGCTTATTACGCCTGGAAGAACGGCCTTCCTTTCGGCTACGTCAACGGTGTCTCGGGAAAAGGCAGCGACATCCGCTATGAAGGCGGGAACCATCCGAGTTCACGTTTCGACCTGGTCGACCATGGTGGAGGACTGCACGCTCTGCCGATCCTCGAGGAAATTCACCGCGCGGTTTCGACGGCAACCTATCGCACGGATCCCAGTCAGGTGGGCGGCGTTCTGTCGGAATTTTACTCGCCGAAGATGCAGCCCGGCAGCATTCATCCGGGTACCGCGATCTACGACACCAATGCGCATGTCGCCATCGTTTACGATATCGAGCCGGACGGGCGCATTGATTACATGGATTCGCATCCCGATTTCACCGTGACGCGCAGCGTTTACGGCGCGCAATTCGGGCAAAGTGAGGCACGGCTGGGTGGCGGCCTGAAGAATTGGCGGCCCATGAAACTGGTTGGTGCGCGCAATGAAGGGGGCAGGCTGATCGGAGGCCATATTGTAGTCGCTCCGAACGATGCCATTCCCGATTTTTCCATGGAGCAATATTGGGGCAATGTTGCGGATGCAAAAGGCGACGGCGACAACGCCCGGTTCCAGTACAAAGGCGTTGAGCTTGGCATGTACGAATACATTCGTGTGGCCATTTCGGGCGGGCAGCCTACCTACAACCCGGTTTACGAGTTGCGCTCCGGCATGCGGGGGCTTTGCAATGACATCAAAGAAAGGGCAGTCGCGGTCGACCTGGCAGTAAAGGATGGGATCGATCGCAAACCGCAGCCGGCTCATCTCCCCGACAACATCTACATGGCCAACGACGAGCAATGGGAGAGCTATGCCTCGCCTTCACGAGACGCCCGCTTGAAAACGGAATTTGCCCAGCTCTACATCGACCTGCAAAAGATGCTGTTTCTCTATCAACAGCGTGATCCGCGGATTGTCTATGACGGGCTATTCCTGAAACAGGACCTGCAGAAAATGTATGCGGAGGAAGCGGATGCTTGCTCGATCAGTTATACGAATAGCCGGGGAGATCCGGTGACGCTCAAGTTCGACGACCTTGCCCAGCGGGTTTTCCGCCTCGATTTCGACCCCTATCACTGCATTGAGCGGCGTTGGGGCGCGACGGGCGCCGAGCTTGCCACCTGCAAGGACGATGAGATGAAAGGGCGCTGGTACCAAGCCGAACAACGCTTGCGCAATCAGATTGACCGCACTTACGACGCCCATATGGGATTTACCCTCGTGCAGCTTGAGAAAGGCGTTGATAATGCCGGGGAGGACACGCCTCCGACGACCGACGTCAAAGGCTTGATCGATCACATCGGCGAGCGGGTCGCTTTTGCCGGAATGAAGCCGGTAGGACGTTGACGCACAACCCTTGACCGGGGCCATGCAGGCATGGCCCCGTTTCGGGCATGAACCAACTGCTCCGCAGCCGCATACGTTCGCTATTTTTTGCTACCGAAAGTCTCCGCGGCATCATGCTGATGATCGCGGCACGAATCGTGTTTGCCGGCAGCGACACCTTCACGAAACTCGCAAGCGAAGGCCTGCCGTCAAGCGAGGTGGTAGTCCTAAGGAACTCGATTTCGCTGCCAATCGTGCTGATGCTGGCCTGGCGGATTAGCGGTTTGCGCTACGGCGCCGCCTTTCGCGATCCCGTGGTGGTCGGGCGAAGCGTGCTGGAAGGTGCCGGTACGTTGGCCTTCGTTGCGGCGCTTCCTTTCATCACGCTTGGGCAAAGCGCGGTTATTTTGCTGACGGTTCCGATCATCCTGGTGGCGCTGTCGGCGCTCATCTACAAGGAGGATGTAGGCTGGCGCCGCTGGACTGCAATTGTCGTAGGTTTCGCCGGTGTGGTTCTGGTGGCGAATCCATTCGGGGGTAAGTTCAACAGCTTTCTGCTCCTCGCGCAGTTTACCGCGCTCACCTGGGCCTTTCGCGATTTAATCACCTCGCGCATCGTGGGCCGGATACCTTCGATCATCGTTGCTCTGATCAATACCATTGTGGTTGGGCTTCTCGCCGTGCCCGGCGCGCTATGGCAGCATTGGCGCGGTTTCGGCGAGCAAGAGGCGCTCTATCTCTTGGGCTCGGGCTGTCTCGTGGCAATCGCCAATTTTCTCTACATCGATGCCCTTCGCACCGGCGCGATTGCGGTGGTGGCGCCATTTCGCTACACGGCAGCGATATGGGCAAGCCTCGCCGGATTCATGGTTTGGGGTGACATTCCCGACCTGTTCGGCGTACTCGGGACTCTCTTCATCATCGGTTCGGGCCTCTACACATTTTACCGCGAATTCGAGCTTGCCCGCGCCCGGAAGGCGTCGCGCGACACGCTCAACGCGATGGCGCAAACCGCAGTTAGCCCTGAGAGTCTATAATCAGTAAGCGCGCGCGATCAGGATTTCCTGCACCGCCTTTTGGCCGGTGAAAATGCACTTTCCAAGCGGTGATTCGCTCTGGCCGAGCGGCGCATTGCGGATCGAGAGCTTGAGTTGCTTCAGTCGCTGCTCGACCCGGTTCAACGCTTCGCCGGTAGGCCGCGACCATCCGGCCCGCACCCAGCCTCTGAATTCGGCGGCTTCGTCCTCTTCGCCGGCCGCGCCAAAAAACTCGGCGAGTTGTTCAAAGCTCGTAATATCGCTTCGAATATTTGTATCGAGCCGCGTTTTTGCTTCGGAAAAGAGCCGTACCTGGATATCGGTGAGCAGCCGCGGCGCCTCGGAGACGAAGCGGTCGCGGGGAATATTCGTGGAACGCACTTTGTCGCCGTCGCGCAACTGATCGCGGCGCATATAGGTCACTTGGCCATTGGCGACGTCGCGAGGACCGATCTCGACAATGAGCGGAGCGCCCCGCCGCACCCAATTCCAGCGTTTGTCGGCCGAACGGATGTCCTTGGTATCCGTCTGCACGCGAATGCGCTCGTTGAAAGCGCTTTCGCGTGAAACGGCATGCGCCAGAGCGGCGCAATAGCCAAGCACGTCGGCGTCTTCGGGTTTGTTCCGCAGCATCGGGACAATGATGATTTGGCGAGGCGCTATCGCAGGAGGCAGGCGCAAACCGTCATCATCGCCATGCACGAGGATCACGCCGCCAATTAAGCGCGTGGAGGCGCCCCAGCTTGTGGTGTGACACCAGGTATGTTCGCCGGCCTCGTTTTGGAAGCGAATATTCTGTGCTTCGGCGAAATGCGTGCCGAGATAATGCGACGTGCCCGCCTGCAGCGCCTTGCCGTCTTGCATCATGGCCTCGATGGAGTAGGTGTTCACCGCGCCGGGAAACCGCTCGTTGTCCGATTTTTCTCCAGCAATGACCGGCATCGCGAGCGCAGTTTCGGCGAAATCACGGTAGACTTCGAGCATGCGCAGAGTTTCGGCCATGGCTTCGGGAGCGTCTGCATGCGCGGTGTGGCCTTCCTGCCAGAGAAACTCCGCCGTGCGCAAAAACAGCCTTGTGCGCATTTCCCAGCGCACCACATTGGCCCATTGATTGATGAGCAGCGGTAGATCGCGATGGCTCTTGATCCAGCGCGAGAACGCGTCGCCTATGATGGTCTCGGAGGTCGGCCGGACGACCAGCGGTTCTTCCAGTTTGGCATCGGGGTCGGGCTGCAGTTTGCCGTCGATATTCTTCAGCCGGTGATGGGTGACGACAGCCATCTCCTTGGCAAAGCCCTCAACGTGCTGCGCCTCTTTGGCAATGAAAGAAAGCGGGATGAAAAGCGGAAAATAACAATTGTCATGGCCGGTTTCCTTGATCCGGCGGTCGAGTTCCTTCTGGATTTGTTCCCATACCCCATAGCCCCAAGGCTTGATGATCATGGAGCCGCGGACCGGGGAAGGTTCCGCCATATCGGCTTCCCGCACGACTGCCTGATACCATTCGGGAAAATTCGAGCGGCCGTCCACCGTCCTGTGCGCGCTCAAAGCTCTTTGCATCTAAAGGCTCCAAATCGCCAAATTGCCGTTATGAATAGGGTCGCCTAGAACTATCCCAAGCGACTCGCCGCCAAAAGAGCCATCATGGTCCGCATCTCACGAATGTTCTCCGGTTTCGAATGGATGGTGGCTGCGCGTTATTTGCGGGCCAAACGCCAGGAGAGCTTCATTTCGGTCATTTCCGGCTTCTCGCTGATTGGGATTGCGCTGGGCGTGGCGACGCTCATTATCGTCATGAGCGTGATGAACGGGTTCCGCGCCGAGCTCCTCGCGAGGATTCTGGGCCTCAACGGTCATCTGATCGTGCAGAGCGTCACCGGGAGCATCCCGAACTACGATGCCGTCGCTGCGCGCCTGCGCACTATTCCCGGCATCACCAATGCAACACCGTTCATAGACGGCCAAGTGCTGGTGAATGGAGTGGACCAGTCGTTCGGTGCAGACGTGCGCGGTTTGGAGACGCAGGACTTAAAAAGGCTCACGGCTGTATCGTCAACACTCTCACCGGGCGCGCTGGAAAACTTTGATGCGGGAGATTCCGTGATCCTAGGCGCGCGCTTAGCCGAAAGCCTGGGGCTTGCGCCTGGCATGACAGTAACGCTGGTTGCACCCAACGGCGCCGTGACGCCGTTCGGCTCGACGCCGAGAGTCAAGGCGTATCGAATCGCCGGAACATTTCGCATTGGCATGTCCGAATATGATCAGTCGGTCCTTTTCATGCCGCTGAAGGAGGCGCAGCTTTTCTTTGGCATTGATAACGCGGCGCAGGGTATTGAAATCATGGTTGCCGCGCCCGATCAGGTTGCGGCTTGGCGAGTGCCGGTGGCGCGGGTTGTCGGGCCGGACGCCCGCCTGACCGATTGGCAACAGCGCAATTCCAGCCTCTTTGGCGCGCTTACCGTTGAGCGCAACGTGATGTTTCTGATTTTGACAATGATTATTCTCGTGGCGGCCCTGAACATCATTTCCAGCCTGATCATGTTGGTGAAAGATAAGGGCGGCGACATCGCGATCCTGCGCACCATGGGCGCAACTCAAGGGGCCGTAATGCGCGTGTTTTTCATAGCGGGTGCTTCGATCGGCGTGATTGGAACGGTTTCCGGCGTCCTCATTGGGATCGTTTTCTGCGCCAATATCGAATCCATTCGGCAGTTTTTGTCGCGGATCACCGGCACGACGCTCTTCGACCCCACGATCTATTTCCTGAGCCAAATGCCGGCGAAAATCGATCCCTATGACGTAATATCCGTCGTCCTCATGGCATTGTCGCTTTCGTTCTTGGCGACGCTCTACCCTTCATGGCGGGCCGCAAGGCTCGATCCGGTGGAAGCGCTCCGTTATGAATGATGGGCAGCCGCTGCGGCTGGACCGCGTGACACGCATATACAAGCAGGCGGGGCGAGAACTCTTAGTATTTCGCGATATTTCTTTGGCGTTGGAGCGCAGCGAGATTGTCGCGCTGGTCGGACAGTCGGGAGCCGGCAAATCATCGCTCCTGCACATTGCAGGCCTTTTGGAATCGCCCAGCGCCGGCGAGGTATACATTGGCGGGGAGGCTGCCTCGCAATTGGCGGAGCGCAGGCGCACCGAGCTGCGGCGCAAGGCGCTCGGTTTTGTCTACCAGGCTCATCATCTTCTGCCGGAATTCACCGCAGAAGAGAACGTCGCTATTCCGCGACGGATCGCAGGCGCGAGCCGCACCGAATCCGCGAACGAGGCCAAGCGCCTTCTTGCACTGGTCGGTTTGGCCGACCGGGCCGATCATCGCCCGGCACAGCTTTCCGGCGGCGAGCAGCAGCGGGTCGCGATAGCGCGGGCCCTGGCGAACGCTCCGCGCGTGCTTCTGGCCGACGAGCCTACCGGCAATCTCGACCCCCGCACCGCAGATGGTGTTTTCGAGATGCTGATCGCATTAGTGCGGCTTGAGGGCCTTTCGGCGCTCATCGCCACTCATAACTATGAGCTTTCCAAGAAAATGGATCGCACGCTTCTTCTCGACAAAGGATCCTTGGTCGAGCGGGCGCGAGTTTAGTTCCCCTTTTGTTCTTGACTTTACTACAAGATTATGTACATGACTGACGAGAACGCGCAGCAGATAAGAATAGTTCTAACCTTGGCAAGGTTAATGGAACTATCTTCGACAACGGCGGGGGTTGACATTGTGACGTTTGTCCTCGGAACAGCTAGCTGATTCTTTCGTTTGCTTGCCGATGTTGGCCGTGTAAGACGTGCGTCCATTATGCGGAAAAGTCAGGGCGAGACTTATTCGGATGACGAAATCGTGCGTCGGATTGATCGCGCTCTGCGGAAATCTTTTCAAACCCCACCGACGCCACATAAGCCTAAATCAACACAGCCCGATGTCAGCCAGCGCCCGGCGACGCCACGCGGCAAGAGGGGCGGCAAACACGAGCAGTGATTCGCACTTGCGAATCAGCGCCGAATCGCGGGAGGTTGAAAAGTATGGCAGATGAAACGCCCGTTGCGGTTCGGCAGCTTAATAAACTCTCTCAGTATGCTGATCGTCTGCCAGACATCATCGCCGCTTCGCAATTAGTCTCCCCCGGCCTTACGCTACGCGGTGTGACAACGAAAATTTCCGAGACGCTCAAAATTAGCGAGCGAGAGTTGCGAGATGTGTTCCTCGCTTTGGACAATATCCGGGTAATGGCCGACAATCTTCACGGCGCGGATAAAGCGCTTGATCGGTTATTTGATATTTATCGTGGGCAACTGACCGATGCTGCCGCGAAGAGATCGGCAATCATGCACGGGCTTGGGTTGTACAATGAGGACAACCCAGCATCGATTTCTCTGAAAGCACGTAAGCTTTCAATCCTGCAAGAAAATCTTCTAATCGATGCTGAAATCATCACGGATGCTAGGCCTATCTATGATTCCAAAGGAGAGAATATCGTAGAATGGGTTATAAATCATTCCCTGGTTGTCACGTATCAGCAGTCGAACACGACAAAACGTCTACATCTTGCCGTGGACGTAGATGATATTGGAAAAATCCGGCAAGCCTGCGAGAGGGCAGTCATCAAAGCGCATACGCTTAAAAAGACTCTCGGCGACAAAGCAAGGGAGGTATCACAAGATGCCATCTGAAGATCAGATAGACATCTTAAAGTTGCCCGCACTGCGCAGTAACGAAGATGCGCTCACTTCGTGGTCCATCATGGCTAGCTCTGGTGCTATGACGTTCCGCAAGCAGGTTGCAGATTGGGACCAGCTCCTCCTAGCTAAAACCTCTCCGCATTCTCGCGCGACAGTTGCGTGGTACATAGAGTGTGTTTTAGCGGGGACGGCTTTGCTTAAAGAATGTGTGGACAGACATCCTCAAGTTAGAGGCGGGCGTCTTGTCTTAAAAGGAACGGGCTTCACGGTAGCGGATACATTAGCAGAACTATCCGGTAGCTCCGGCGTTGCAGAAGTAGCTGACAAGTTCAACCTTGATGCCCAAAAAATTCACGATCTGCTAGATGGAATGTCTCTTCTATTCGAGCGCTTCGACGCGCCGTGAACGCATTCCAATTAGATGAAGGCTTCAACTATAAGCCCCTCATAGGTGCTTGTCGCTTGCGCAAGCAGTGCGAAATCCGGCCTTGGCCAGAGCCGCGCGTCGGGCAAAAAGACCCGATTTGGATTCCGGACATTTGTTCACTGGATGCCCCAGTGGTTTCGAAGGATTTCACCATAGCTACTAATGAAGAAAACAGACGGGCCATGCCAGAAACTATTTCTGGTTTCATAATCCCAAAGCCGACTCGTAAAAAGGTGCGCCCGTTCAGAGCCGATCACGCACAGCAAATTTTAGAAACGTTCAAGGAAAAATTTCCCCGGTGGCATGAAACTGACTGGACCAATACCTATGTGGAGGTCCGCGATACAGATGTTTCAGTCACGCACATTGCGGATTGTGTGGACATGATCGGTCCACGAATTCTGTTTGATAGCCCCAATTTCGTCGCCGTACTGGTTGATGCAATCGCTGCTGCCAGGAAGCGTCGAACAAATCTCATTCCGAGAGATGTTTAAATTTACGCCATCGAATAAACGCTTGCGCGATCTGCTTAGGCGTTCGCGGCTTTACGAGGATTGCGGTACTGCAAACGCTTACCTTCCGCGCCCTTGATTGCGCGCGTAGTGCGTTCACAGTCATCCACTCCTAATGCCGCTCTGTTGGAATAGCGAAAATCGAATTCGTGCAGGTAGCGTTGCAGATGGGCTTCGCTGCAATGCTGGTACGTCCCGCGCATCCCGCGCTTGAACACGCTGAAATAGTTTTCGACGGTGTTCGTATGAACGTCGCCACGAACCCATTCCTCAATCGAATGGTTGACGCTTTGATGGGCTGAAAACTCGCGGCCAATGGACTTGTAGTAACCGGCTTCGTCGGTAACGAGGCGGCTCTTGCGGCTCGCTTTGGTCACGAGGTGCGGGCGCAGATCGGAGGCGCGAAGCGTCTCGACCTTGACTGAGCGGGCGCGACCGCCGCGCTCAAACCAGCGTCAGCACCTTCATCTTGGCATGGATGCCCTTTTCTTCGTCCGGCAACCAGCCGACGCCGCTAACGAACGTCGAAACCTTGTCTTTCTTTCCGATGAAAGTTTCGTCGGCCTCGACCGTTTTGCCTTCGCCACCAAGCGGCGACGGATCAATGTCGCTCATGGCTTCGCGAACGCGGTGCGCCAAGAACCACGCGGACTTGTATGTGATGTTGAGCGTCCGGCTGAGTTGATGGGCTGAAAAGCCTTTCTTGCTCGACGCCAGAAGCCGGAAGGCCAAAAGCCACTTATGCAGCGGGATATGTGACCGCTCGTAAACAGCACCAGTCCTGACCGTGAACTTGTCCTTGCAGGCTTCGCAGTAATACCAGCCTGGCCCCATCGAATTGCCGTTTAGCGGGCGAGATTGATCGACCACGCCGCAATGCGGGCAGGTCGGTTTGCCGTCTGGCCAGCGGATTTTTTCCAGATGGCGGCGGGCGGCTTCTTCGTCGTGGTAGACTTTGTGGGAAAGTTCAACTGGCGTCATGGCTTAGCTCCTAATGACGCCAATATCGCAGGTCACGTTCTATCAGTCAAGTACATAATCTTGACTTTACTATAAGAACATACTAAGAACACCCGCGTGACCGTGCGGGGAGGGGAGAGATGGCTTTCTGGTGTCAAGAAGCTATTGCTGGCGTGAGCGTATTGGTATTCGCCGTGTCCGCCCTAGTGCTCGCTTTTGCCGGCCCCGTCTGATCAAGAGAGCTGGGTCTATAGTTTCCTGTGGGTAGGCCGGCCCTCCGGAGCTCCCGATAGGCTTGGGCCGGGTATTCTAAAAATGGCCGTTTTGCAAAACGAGAATTCCGCTGCTCTGTGCCCATCTCAAAGTGTTTTGCGCAAAACACTTGCTTGCACATCCCTGGGGATGAATCTCGGTGCCGCGATATTGCCGTGGCAGAAACGGGGGCACACTAGGGCTGGTGCAAAAGGTCCATTTTGCAAAACAAAATTTCTCCCGGTTGTTCCATCGCCAAACTGTTTTGCGCAAAACACCTTGCTTAGGTATCTCTCGGGGATGGAGATAGGTGTTTCAGCCTTCAAAATTGCGTGCAGTTCGGCGTACACGTCTACAAGTGCAAAAAAATCGATAAAACCTCGCTTCCGTGCAGTTGTGCAATCCAGCAGGCGAATTTCACTTTCCACCCGGGCCTCTGGGGAGGGCAAGAAGGGGTGCGGAAACTCCTGTGGACCAATCGCCAAAGCTCTTCGTCCATGATGCTGCTGGCGGATACTGGATAAAGACTTTGGCAAGGTGAGCTATGGGCGCCGAACTCGTTTCCGCAAACGCCGGCTACGCGAATTTTGTTCATCTGCGCGTGCGCAGCATCTATTCCCTGCTCGAAGGCGCGATGCGGCCAAAGGAATTGGCAAAGCGCGCGCGGGATTTGCGCATGCCTGCGGTAGCGGTTACCGATACCAACAATCTCTTTGGTGCCTATGAAATAGCCGACACGCTGGCAAAGGCGGGCGTCCAGCCCATAATCGGCGTGACGCTCTCAGTCAGCCTTGGCAACGAAACATCTTTGCAGAATTCGGGCTATTCGCCGGCGCATCAGGCTTACAGCTCTGTCGCGCTTCTGGTGAAGGACTCAGAAGGTTATGTTCAGTTGTCGAAGCTCCTTTCGAGCGCCTATCTCGAAGCTGGTCCAGGCGAACTTCCCCATGTCACGCCGGAACGTCTGTGCGGCGCGTCACAAGGCCTGATTCTTCTCACCGGGGGACCTAACGGGCCGATTAATCGGCTTCTCGCATACGGCCAGCCCGAGGCTGCGGAAGAATTATTGGGAAAACTTTCCAAGGCTTTTGGCGATCGGATTTATGTCGAATTGCAGCGGCACGGGCTTGCGAGCGAAGCCGCTGTTGAAGAGAAACTGGTTGATCTTGCTTATGACAAAGGCCTGCCCCTGGTCGCGACCAATGACGCGCACTTCGGCACCGAAAATATGTATGAGGCCCATGATGCGCTCCTTTGCATTGCGGATGCCACGTTCCTCGACGTCGAGGACCGGCGACGGCTGACGCCGGATCATCGTTTCAAAAGCGCTGATGAAATGGCGGCGCTGTTTTCCGATTTGCCGGAGGCGGTCAATAACACGCTCGAAATTGCACGCCGGTGCGCCTACCGGCCCAAAAAACATGCGCCGATCTTGCCGCAATTCGTGCCCGAATCGGGCCTTTCGCCTGCCGAGGAACTGCGCGTTCAGGCTGAAGCAGGTTTGAACCGGCGGCTCTCGGAGCATCGAAGGTTTGCAGACGAGAAGACGTACCGGGACCGGCTGGAATATGAGCTCGGCGTCATCGTCACCATGGGTTTTTCAGGGTATTTTCTGATCGTTTCGGATTTCATGAAGTGGACGCGCGCCAACGGCATTCCCGTAGGGGTGCGCGGTTCGGGTGCTACCTCGCTCGCCGCGTGGGCGCTCGATATCACCAATCTCGATCCTATTCGCTTTGGCTTGGTATTCGAACGGTTTCTCAACCCCGAACGCATCTCCATGCCGGATTTCGACATCGATTTTTGCCAGGAGCGCCGCGACGAGGTGGTGCGCTATGTGCAGTCCAAATATGGCCGGGACCGGGTAGGCCAGATCATCGCGCTGGGTTCCCTGCAGGCTCGCGCCGCCGTGCGCGATGTCGGACGTGTCATGCAGTTGCCCTTCAGCCTTGTGGACCGCCTTGCGAAGCTTATTCCCAACCCGCCGGGAAAACCGGTTTCTCTAACCGATGCGCTCGCAAGCGAGCCGCGCTTGAGGCTGGCCGCCGACCAGGACGAGAAAGTGCGGCAGCTCTTCGCCACAGTCGAAAAAATCGAGGGTTTCTACCGTCATGCTTCGACGCACCCGGCAGGCGTTGTCATAGGCGATCGCCCTTTAGACGAGATCGTGCCGCTTTATCGCGATCCGCGCTCCGAAATGCCGGTGACGCAGTTCGATTATGAGGATGCGGAAAAGGCCGGACTCGTCAAATTCGATTTTCTCGGTCTGAAAACATTGACGGTCATAGCCAAGGCCGAAGGGCTGCTAAAGGCGCGCGGCATAGCCCTCGATACCCAGCGCATTGATTTCGACGATAGTCCGACCTTCGAAATGCTCGCCCGCGGCGAATGCGTTGGCGTCTTCCAGTTGGAAAGCCAGGGTATGCGGGACCTGATCAAGAAACTCAGACCCGATCATATCAACGACCTCGTAGCCCGGGTCGCGCTCTACC
>Ga0307477_10000274_pt1 | contig 65643 bp, 44 predicted proteins | sample atmos_gasesECM2C_FD_203316 | JGI IMG/M metagenome (GOLD analysis project Ga0307477, IMG submission 203316) | Hardwood forest soil microbial communities from Morgan-Monroe State Forest, Indiana, United States - atmos_gasesECM2C_515 | ecosystem: Environmental > Terrestrial > Soil > Temperate...
GTTGTCGGCATTCGACGTGGGCCAATTCAGATTCAATGATATTGAAGCGTATGTTCAGGACACGTGGAAAGTTACACCCAAGCTGAGTCTGGTTCTTGGTGTTCGATACACCCGGACAACGCCCACTTACGCCCAAGGCAACAACATCACGAACTTCAACCCGTTCACATTTAACCCTGCCCTCTCTCCGGTTTTTGCATCGGTGGGGAGCGGCAGTACCATTAGCCTCGCTTCGCCGGGTCTTTGCAGCGGCCCGCAACTAAATATTCCCGGTCAGCCCGTACTTACGATCGAATGCAACGGATTGCAGCGGCCTGGACAAGTGCCTCACGACCAGGCCAGTAGTGTTCCGACTACTTCGGAGAATCCGCAGCTCCTGGCTTCCATAAATGCGAATGCCAAACGCGGCTTTTATAACCAGCAAAACCTGGTAGCACCGCGAATCGGCTTTTCCTGGTCGCCGATTGACGATAAGACGGTAATTCGAGGGGGATTCGGTATTTTCTACGACCATCCACAGGGCAACGTTCTAGGCGGCGGCATCAACTCTCAAGGCTACGCGCCGTGGTCACAGACGATCAATGTCGCAGGGGTGAACGAATCATTGTCGGCATTTGATTCGGCACCGGTCGGGGGGGCTTTGCCGGCTCCAAGCACTCAGAGCCTGAGTGGGGTCAATCCCAACCTGGTGGTCACTAGCGCCTACGAATACAGCTTGGGAATACAACGCCAATTGCCGCAGAACATGTTGCTCCAGGTATCTTATGTCGGCAATCAGGGGCGGTATATCCTGCGCGGCGGGAACACTACGAGCAACATCAACCAACCCACTTGGACTCGGCAGGGATTCATACCTGTTTCGCCGAACCCGAACACGTACGCGTGTCCTCCGGGAATTAATGCTGCTGCGTATGGATGTTCCGGGGGCTTCGCACCGGGAACTCTAGGCAAAGATCAGATTCGCCCGTACCTGGGATACTCGAATCTCGGCATGGCGTTGAGCGACGCGACTTCCAACTACAATTCGCTACAGGCCAGCCTAGTGAAGCGGGTTGGTTTCGTCACGGCCTCGGTCTCCTACACGTTTTCGAAGACGATGGGAGACAGCGGTGGCGTCGGAGACGCTTACAACGAGAATCCCGAGCCGGAATGCCCCTTTACCTGTCTCGTCAGCACCGCTGCAAATCCTGTAGTTGTTACAGGTGGAACATTAGGCGGAGTTGGGGGAACACAATCTGGCGGCGTAGTGGAATCGTGGAAGAAATTTGATTATGGCAAGGTGAGCTTCGATGCGACCCACATTGTAGCCGCAGCTTTCACAGTCGAATCGCCATGGGGGAAGAGCTTCACGGGCGTGGAAGGGGCGGTAGTGAAGGGTTGGTCGCTGAGCGCGATCATGCATTACCAGAGCGGGTCGCCCTTCACTGCGACAAATACCGTCGCTGTTGGTGGAGCTACCAATTCAGGTATCACTATTGGCCGGCGGGCGAACTTTGTTCCAGGCCAGCCGGTTGGGTTTACTGGCACGTGCGCAAACTTCCATGCAAAATGTTGGGTGAATCCCGCCGCTTTTGTGTCTGAATCGGCGCTCGGGGCGGGCGATGCTCCCACCAACAACATCATCGGGCCCTCTTTTTACCAGTGGGATCTGTCGTTGCGGAAGGTATTCAATCTATACAGAGAACGCGCAAGCCTGCAGTTCCGAGCGGATGCGTTTAATGCCTTCAATCAGACAAACTGGAATGGTACCGCCGGATTTAGCCTGAATAACGTTGGAAGCCCCACTTTTGGGCAGATTACGCAGGCCTTCGCGGCGCGCATTCTTCAGTTCGGGGCAAAAATTAATTTCTGAGGGAAGCGTCCTCAGTGGGATCGAAGGGATGCAAAACGACGGACCCTTCGCGCGGCTCGCAAGCAACCCTTCTTTCCCCCCGTCGTTTTTCGCTTTACCCCAGGGCCTGCTCCCCTCGGCAGGCTCAGAACAGGCTCTGGGTGCGTTCTTGCGCTGCTTCAGCGGCTTATTTATGACGGAGCCATGCGTGCAGATTGCAGAGGTCCTTCGTCGGGAGTCGTTCGCGAGCGAACGACTCCACTTCCTCAGGATGACAATGTGGTGAATGTGTACACCCTCTGAATCTTATTTTTCTAAGTTGAAAGCAAAGCTTAGCAATTCGGTCAGTCTGAGACTGCAGATTGCGAAACGGTTGCTTTCTGTACTGACGGCTCTTTCAGGGAATATTTGAGCAAACACCACAGAGCACGAAATCCATCTTTCCAGCCTATTTTTTTACCCTCTTCGTAAGTGCGGCCCTGGTAGCTGATTCCAACCTCGTAAATTCGAAGGCGGCGTTTCGCGATTTTTACGGTGATCTCTGGTTCGAATCCAAAACGATTTTCTTCAATGGGAATGGATTGAATTATCTCGCGGCGAAAAATTTTGTAGCAGGTTTCCATGTCGGAAAGATTAATGTTGGTCAAACTGTTGGAGAGTAACGTGAGGAACCAATTGCCGGCGGAATGCCAAAAATATAAAACGCGATGAGGGCGGCCTCCGAGAAAACGGGAGCCGTAGACTACGTCAGCTCTGCCTTCGAGGAGAGGCTCGAGCAGTAAGGGGTAGTCGGCGGGATCGTATTCGAGATCGGCGTCCTGAATGATGACGTAATCACCGGTGGCTTCTTGTATTCCGCGGCGGAGGGCTGCGCCTTTGCCCATATTCCGGAGCTGCATAAACACCTTCATCTCGGGATGCTGCTTCTCCAACTCGCTTAGGATTTCTCTTGAACCATCGCTGGATCCGTCATCCACGCAGATAAGTTCGATATCAATGGGAACAGAAAGGACCTTCTCCACTACGGATCGGAGTGTGGCCCGCTCGTTGTAGACAGGAATGACCACGGAGAGTTTCATCTGCGAGAGAAGTTTAGAGGAATGATGAACTTAAATCCAGAATCGGGGGCCGCGGGATTTACTCTTTCCAAGATTGGCGGAGAGGTTTGGTAGATCTCCTCACCTCGATTTAATTTTTGCCCACCTCGCACGTTGAGCGGCAGCAATCTTCCGGCGGGTCGTTTCGGAAAGGTGTTTTTTCGGCTTGGAACCTCCTGCTCCGCCAGCTGAGGTCGATTGGTTTTTCGATTTGGCCCATCGTGCCTTTTGAGCGGCAGCCATTTTTCGGCGGGCCGAAGCCGAGACGGTGCGACGCGATTCGGTGGCGAACTTGCCTTCTTCCAACTTCCCGAGAACAGCGAGCGCCGCGTCCACATGACGGAGGTTGTTTACGAGGTGGCCTCTTTCGGCTCTTAACTCCGTGACGATACTCTCCAATCCCATTAGCTTAGGCATTGGGGAATTGTACTTGATTGTGGGGCTATGTAGGCATTGAACAGCCGCGATGCCGGGGTCGGAGTAGCCCGCATCGGAACGATTCTCTTATGCGGAATGCCCGAAGCATTTTTGGAACACAGTACCACCTCAGCGGCTAAAGCCGCGGCTTGAGGCAACTGTTATCGCAGCGCTGGAAGCGCTGCGCCACCCAAAACTTGGCGAACCCAAGCACAAGGTCTCTACATGGCGAAGCCAAGGAAGGCGAGTCCAAGTAGAATTCCGCCGAGTTATCTTGCCCTTCCTATCGTTACTCAAGGGTGGGAAACTCATGGGAAATCAAGGCCGCAGGGGCGCAGTGGTCTATAATTTGAGGAACGTTCCTCCCCATCCGATCCGAATATGCTTATGGAACAAGGCGTGGGGCTCTTGAGTTCGAAGATGGAAACTCGCCTCAAGGCCGCACCCGACCTCAGGTTACTACTCGAACTGGAACCGGCCCCGCGGGTGTTTTTCCGGAACTTGGCTGATCTAATTCTTAGACGGCCATTGCCCCCTGATCCTGCGAAGTCTAAGCCTGGCAGGTATTGGACCGATGTCTTTGTCCCAACAGGACTTCCGTGGGGGTCTTTCATAGAATCCTTGCTTTTGCATTTGGCATTGATATCGGTGGTGGCGACGGTGGGGCAGAGTTGGGTAAGGCAAGAACAAATCCGGCGCGAAATTGAGCATAAGGTGTATGTCGCCTATTACATGCCTTCGAAAACGTTTCCAACCAACAGAAGCAGGCCACCGGAGCAGGACCGGCCCAAGCCGGAACATAAATCGCAACGTAAATCGCCTACGCGGGTGGCGCGAGAGCAAGCAAAGACTGAAGTGAAACCACCGGACGTCAAATTGGATCGGGACCGGCGCCCGGATTCCATAGCAAATTCGGCCTCGGCTCGGACGCCGCTGTTTGCTCCAAAGCTGCCGCAACCTACGTTGCCGGCGGGTCTGACTTCGGTTGTGGGTCCGGCTCCGGAGGTTAGCCAGGCAACAGGCCGTCGGTCTGAGCAGCCTCTGTCGTCGGTTGTGGCGCCTTCGCCAACTGCCGGCGGCCTTTCGTCTGGGCGTACTGTTGCTGCGCCGAATGCGGCTGTGGTTGCGCCAGCCCCTTCGCTACGATCAGCGACAGGGAAGTCAGGGGGCGTCAACCTGGGAAACAGTCAAGTCGTGGCTCCGTCACCCGATGCAGGTGTCCGGGAACAACACAATTCACGAACGGGCTTGGCGAGTCTTGGTTCCGGTGCAACTGTGGTACCTCCGCCGCAGTCGGTGACAGCTGCTTCGGGCGGGCGAGTGACATCTGGCCTGGTTGCTCTCGTTGTACCGCCTCCGCCAGTAGTTGCTGGCACGGGCTCACGCAAGGGATCAGCATTGTCATCGGGTGCTCAGGTGGTGCCGCCGCCCCAGGCGTTTGGCACATCTTCGTCGGTTGCCGGTGGACGAGTGAGTTCTGGTCTTATTGCGCTGGTCGTGCCACCTCCGCCATCGGCTCTGGGCACTGGGCGGTCGGGGGGATCTGGACAAGTTGGTTCTCTTTCGGGTTCGCAAGTCGTGCCGCCTGCTCCAACGGTCGCAAATGTTGGTACACATGCTGGAGCTGGGCGAGGGAACTCGCTGTCTGATGCGGCGTCGGAGGTTGTGCCTCCGCCGCAGGCCGTTAGAGGTTCGGGAGGCGTCGGAACTGGGCGAGGCAGTGCTGGCTTGGGGACTGCGGTTGTGCCGCCTGCGCCGACTGTCGCGAATGCAGGTTCGCGTGCTGGATCCGGGATGGGGAGCTCTCTTTCGGGTACCGGTTCGCAAATCGTGCCGCCTCCGCAATCGATAACGGGCACGGGCAGCGTCGGCAATGGACGCATGGGCTCGGGTTTAGGATCGCAAGCCGTACCTCCGGCACCAGTTGTTTCGGGTACAGGCGGATCGGAGGCTCGTCAGTTGAGCGCAACGTTGGGCACGGGTGCGCAGCCTGTACCGGCGCCGCCGTCAGGTGAGGGAGGCGCGAATAGCCCTGGAAGCGGCAGCGCGGCCGCAATGGACGCCAACCAGGCAGTTCCCCCGCCGCCTGCGATAGACACTTCGAGTGATCCCGCGACTATAGAGTTGCCGGTGCGGGTGATTGGCCTGGCGCTTGCCTTGCCGACGTCGTCTTATTTTTCGAACTACGAGGTTTTCATCGCTGAGAAGCGGCTGAAGAAAGGGGGATCGGAGCTAATCAAACTGGTTTCCGTCTCGCTTCCTTATCAGCCTCGATTGTCGGAATACGGCATCAACAATTCGAAGGTCTACAAGCTGCACGTTACGCGGGATCCAAGTTGCGATGAGTCGCTTCTGCAGATGACATGGCCGGAAGACAAAGGGCCGCCGCCGGAGCCGCCCCTTGGAACCGGCACTCCGCCAACGGGCCCTGGGAATAATAAGTTACCCTGCTATCGCACAACCGCTGACGAGTACTGGAGAGCGCTGTCGGGGAACCGGTAGCTTCTAGTTTCCCCAAAATCCCCGCCCAAGCATTGCTTCGACGCGGCACCCTCGAAAGGCGTTTCTCCTTTGGGCTTTTCGCTCAAAACTATTAAGATGACACTCGTTGGGAATGGCTGAAGCTGTCATGGATAATCCTTCCTCATCCAAGAAGTTAGCGGGCCGTTACGAAGTGCGGCAGGTTCTTGGCCAGGGAGGGATGGGTCTGGTTTATCGTGCCTACGATCCCATCGTAAGGCGCGAAGTTGCGGTTAAGACAATCCTCGATATTCCCGATCCGGCTTCGGTCCAGTTGTTCTACAAGGAATGCGATGTGCTCGCGTCGATGAGCCATCCCAACATCGTTGAGATTTTTGATATTGGAGAGTTTGAAGAAGAGGGCAAGAAAAAACCCTACTTCGTTATGCCGTTGCTGCCGGGGACGACGCTCGACAGTCTGATGCGCAATGCGAGTCACCGGTTGACAGTGGAGCGCACCATCGAAATTATTTCGCAGAGTTGTCGCGGACTTCAGGCGGCGCATGAACGAGGCCTGGTACATCGGGATCTGAAGCCGAGCAACATCTTTGTGATGGAAGATGATTCGGTAAAAATTATCGACTTCGGCGTGGCGCATCTCGCCGATACGCATACGACGCGGGCGCAAAAGGGAACTCTGCTTTATATGTCTCCTGAGCAGATTCAGCTGAAGCCGCTGACGGCGTCGTCCGATATTTTTTCGCTGAGCGTTGTTTGCTATGAGGCGCTGGCTGGCCGCCATCCTTTCCAGCGCGGCAGGGCCGACGAGGTTGTCGACGCAATTTTGCATGAGATACCGCCTCCGGCATCCGAACTTAACTCGGTAGTTACACAGCCCGTCAGCCGGGTACTGCATAAAGGAATGGCAAAGCAATCGTGGCATCGTTTTGCCAGCGCGCGGGAATTTGGCGAGACGTTGAACAAGGCAATCAGGAATGAGCCTATCGAGTTCTTTGATCCGGAACGAACGCGGCCGCGCTTGCAGCGCGCGACGAAAGCGCTGGAGGATGGCGACTTTCAGTTTGCCGGGGAAATTCTCGGCGAATTGGAAGCCGAAGGTCATATGGAGACTTCGATCGGAGACCTGCGGCGCCACCTGGATGGAGCGGTCCGGCGAAAGACAATTACGCAATTGCTGGACGCGGCGAAGGCGCGGTTCGAGGATGACGAAGATCCGCTCGCTCTGCAGAAGTTACAGGAAGTTCTCCAGATGGAGCCTGACAATTCCACGGCGCTGGCGCTGAAGAGCAAGATCGAAAATCGGCGCAGCGAGCGCCAAGTTGACAACTGGTACCGATTGGCCCGGCAACATATAGACAATCACGCCTACGCCCATGCCCGCGAAGCGTTGCAGAATGTTTTGCAGTTGTTGCCGAAGGAATCTCGCGCCTTGCAACTGCTCGGAGAGGTTGATCGCCAGGAGCAGGAATACAACAAACTTCGCCAGGAAAAAGAGCAGATACACCGCGCTGCCATGGACGCATGGCAAAAGGGCGACGTGAGCAGTGCACTGACGAAAATGGCGGTCGTCCTGGAGCTGGATCGTCGGGCGCCGGATTCGATAAGCCGCCAGACCGGCACTACGTACCAGAGCTTCTACAACGAAGTACGTTCTGAACATGACGCGATGAATACCGCCTATGCGGAGGTCCGTCAAAATCTCACCGAACGCAATTTCCGGAAGGCGATGGCGGTATGCCAGGAGTATCTGTCCAAGTATTCGAACAACGCAATTTTTCAGGCTCTTAAATACGACATTGAGGAGCAACAACGCCAGGAATTATCTGCCTTCATCGCGACGGTTGACCGGCAGGTGGAAGTTGAGCCTGACCTGGACAAACGGGTGAACATTCTTCGCGAGGCGCTGGACCACTATCCCGGTGAGGCGCACTTCGAAAGCTCGTTGCGGCTGGTACAGGATAAGCGTGACCTGATTAACTCGATTGTCGCAAGGGCTCACCTTCACGAGGGTGAAGGGGCTTTTGGCGACGCGCTGAATGACTGGGAGATACTGAGGACGATTTACAGTCCTTATCCCGGGTTGAAGTTCGAGGTCGAACGGCTGCTGAAGCGGCGAGAACAGCAAGTCCGCATTGAAGCGAAGACGCGGTTCATCGAGCAGGTCGACGCATGTTTGCAATCGAGCGACTTCGGCCGCGCCATGGATCTTTTGCAAGGCGCGGAAGTGCAATTCCCCAACGATCAGGAATTGAAGGAACTGGAAAAGCTCGCCCAGGCTGGAGTTCAGCGAAAGGCGCAGTCTCACCGCTTGATGGCCGAAGGCCAGGATCTCTGCGCGCAACAGAAGCCAGCCGAAGGCATCAAGTCATTGCGGGAAGCGTTTGAACTGGATGAAAACAATTCCATAGCGCGCGCGATCTTGGCGAACGCGCTGGTTGAGTATGCGCATTCCATGGTTGAAGCGGATTGGCGTGAGGCGGAGAAACTCTCCAAGGAAGCGCTTGATCTCAATCCCGGCCATCCTATGGCCAAGACGATACGGACGTTGATCCTCGATCAAAAGCGGGAAACGTTCGTGAGCGAATGTGTATCCCAGGCGAGGAAACTTCAAGCATCAGGCGATCTGGCCGGAGCGCAGGCAAGAGTCGAAGAGGGAATAGCGGCTTATCCACGTGAGCCACGATTGATTCAGATTCAGGAAACGGTACAGAGGGAGCTTCAGACACAGCGGCGACAGACGCGACGCCGCGACCTTGAGGAATTGAGGCGCGTCGCCGCTGAAGCAGAGGCTTCTGGGGATGTTGCAGCTCGGCAATCGACTGCGGAACGCGCTCGTGCAATGGCGGAGAAGTATGCGGGAGACGAAGAGGTTTTGTCGACCGCCGATAGTCTCTTGGAGCAGTTAGCACTTCCGAGGCTGAGCGGCAAGAGTTCGAGCCGGATATTATCGGACAATGATAGTGCAACGTTAAGTTTTGACGGGGCGGCGACGATTGAAGTTCCCGCAGCCCCGCCTGGGGTGGCCCCTCCAGCGCCTCCCGTGCCGCCTCCGCCGTCTTCACCGCAGAGTGTGCCCCAACCGAAACGGACAGTTCTTGCTTCCACATCCGGAGTTTCTTTCCAGCAACGGATAGTCTCGCAACTCGGGGCGTGGTCGGCGTATCTGCGAAAATTCGAGATTCCGAAAAACCGTGATCATCAAAGAATATTGATCGGAGCGATCGCGGCAGTGGCGATCCTGCTGGTGCTGGCTGTTTCTTTGATTTTTCGAGGACACAACAAGAGTGCCGGCGCGCCGCCGGTGGAAACGACTGCCGTTCCCGCGGCGCCCTCTGCGCAGCCGGTTGTTCAACCAGCTCAATCCACACCGCCGCCTTCGACGGGACTTCCTGTTGTGAAGTTATCTTCGGACGCAAGTTCTGGGAAAGTATTTTTTGACGACCAGCCTGGCGCGGACATCAAGGATGCGGAATGGACGCTTGATCAGATCGCTTCTGGGGACCACAAGCTGAAGTTTGAGGGACCGCAAGGAGGGAAAGCCTCGTTTGCATTCTCAACCAACGCCGGAGCCATCCCTGTGCTTCAAGGTCCAATTGCGGCGCGTGGCGTACTCGCTGTAGTTGTGAGCAGTATGAACGGGCAGTTGCAGCTCTATTCCAGTGACCGCGGAACCAAAGTCAGTCTTGACGGACAGAATAAGGTCACTGTCCCCGACGGTGGTCTGAGTATCGCGTCTGTCTCAATGGGTACACATGAATTGGCGCTGAGCCGCGGCGACGAGCAGTACAAATTGAATTTCGATGTCGGAGCGCAGCCGTCGCTGAACGCTTTTCTCGAGTCTGGACAGAATGTCGGCGCGCTGACCGTGGTCACGTCGCAGGACAGAGTCAGAGTATTTCTCAACGGCAAGGTGCAATCCCAAATGACGCGAGGCGGGGAGCTGACGATTCCAAACCTAGATCCCAAGGAATATGCGGTACGCGTTTCAAAGGATGGATTCCAGGACCTTCCGGAACAAAAGGTTCGAATTCGAAAAGGGGAACAGGCGAAACTCACTTTCAATCTTCAGGCGGTTCCACATCTGGCTGCGCTTTCGATTCAGAACGGCGTGCCAGGAACAACCGTCTTAGTCGATCAAACTCCGATTGGGACAATTCAGACAGATGGGACATTCAATGGTTCGGCGGTAAATCCGGGGGACCATGTGATCGAGCTTCGGAAAGACAGGTTTAAGCCGAAGCAGATAAAGAAACATTTTGTTGCTGGATCTACCGTGCTACTTGCGGCTGCGGACGTTGCATTGGAAGGCGCCCCTGGCGAATTGAAAATTACTTACGCGCCGGCTGATGCCGTTGTGACTTTGAGCAAGGCAGGGGAGCCGCCGACGAAGATAAGTAGCGGAATGTCATTGAGTCTGCCAGCCGGCTCTTACACTCTCACCGCGAAAACCGCCGATAGTCTTGTCAGGACAACTTCTGTAGAGGTGATTGCGGGGCAGCCCAAGAATGTGAATTTATCGCTTGCGCCTAGCGGGATGACGAAATGGGATGCGCCTGAGGGTTGGGTTCAGGAGAACGGCGCATTCGTTCATAAGGGTGGCGATTTTGTTTTGTACGACGTTTCTCCGACTTCGGGTACGTTCGTTTTTTCGGCGATGTTAGTTAAAGGGCATCGATTGCAATGGGTCCTGAATTACACCGATCCCAGCAACTATGTCTTATTTCAGATGGATGACAAATTCTTTTACCGTACTGTCATGCGTAATGGGCAAAAAGGGGACGAGGAAAAGATTCCGCACAAAGACAAAAAGAAGAGTTATCGTACGCTGCAAATTCGAGTGGAGCCTGGCGAGATTGTTCATCAAATCAAGGGTGATGGTTGGGTGGCTCTGGATAAGTTTACGGCGGGTGGAGGAAATTTCACTCGGGGGAAGTTTGGGTTTTATATTCCCGGCGGGGATCAGGTTGCTTTGTCTAATTTCGGGCACTATGCGGATTTGAGTGTGCGCTGATAAACGACGTCGATGGTCTCCCTGAAACATAAAGTCGGCCTTATACCCAATAGGTTAACTGCCATCGCCGCTGTGGTATTGACTGGATTTTTCACCGCAGCGAGCTTTCGAACCGCGTTCTATAGTGCCCCGTATTATTGGCGTCCTTTTTTCTATTTACCTATGCTGCCTAGGTGGGCGCAATTGTTAATCAATGCAGCGTTCTATGGGTACGTTCAATGGCTCTGGGTTGTGTTCTTTGTCGCAGCAAAAGGAAAGGAGCGTATATGGGTGGCTGGGTGGTGCCCAGGCTTGCTGCTGAATCCGATTAAAGGTGTGGCGTCTTCGCCCGTCGTTACCACTATCCGGCAATTTCAAGCGTTTAGTCTTGCAGTTGCATTTCTTGCAGCCGTATCAATTTTCCTCGACATAGCGGCAAGAGATAACCGCCCCCCTGAGACCAGGGATCTAGAATAATTTTGGTGAATTTCAGGGCTGGCGAGATAGTCTTCGAGCTCCGCTGTTCCTTGCAACTTTTCGAGTGCTCGCGAATCCACTGAACTGGGGTCTGCCATGAATAATAGTTCTCAAGAGTTAACTGCGATTAAGCCGAGCAGGATTAAAGCGACGGTTGGCGTAATTCTTATCGCGCTTTTTGCGCTGGGATTGGGTTGGAGATGGGCGAGCGCGGCTACCCACGGAAGCGTTCCAAGTCCAATTATAGATTCTGCGGTCGCGTCGCAGCCGGGCCAGGAGACGGTTGTTCTCGCAGGCGGCTGCTTTTGGGGCGTCCAGGCAGTTTTTCAACACGTGAAGGGCGTCACGAACGCGACCTCGGGATACTCGGGCGGATCGGCCAAGACCGCACAATACGAAACCGTCAGTGACGGAAATACGGGTCATGCTGAGTCGGTGAAGATCACGTTCGATCCCTCTCAGGTCACTTATGGTCAGCTTCTCCAGGTGTTCTTTTCTGTGGCAACTGATCCGACGGAGTTAAATCGGCAGGGGCCGGACACGGGCAGCCAATATCGATCAGTAATTTTCTATGCAAACGACGAACAAAAGCGCATTGCGGAGTCGTACATTGCGCAACTTGGGCAGGCGAAAGTGTTTTCCCGCCGCATCGTGACCCAGGTGGTTCCGCTAAAGGCCTTTTATCCAGCCGAAGATTATCATCAGAACTACGCTACTCTCCATCCTGACAATCCCTACATTGCGATGAATGATGCGCCGAAAGTGGAGCATCTGAGGGAAGAGTTTCCTGCGATGTATAAGGAAAAGTAGGATTCGCTCTGATGTCGGGAAAAGCAGATTCCTCGCACGTTGCGCTTGCCGTCTGCCGCTTTGACGCGCTCGGAATGACAAGGTGTTTGTTTCTGAAGTGGATGGATACCTTTTTCTCCTCACAGGAAAAGCAGATTCCTCGCACGTTGCGCTTGCCCCCTGCCGGTTTGACGGGCTCGGAATGACAATGACAAGGTGTTTTATCTCTGTAGTGACGTCCGGTTCTGAGGATTGCTCATTCGCTGACGTGTTGTAATGCTATCCTGCCCGCGGCGCAATTTTCTGATGCCACGTACGGATGCCGCACCTTAGTCCCCATGATGTGATGACGATGTTTATGGCGCTGGCCGTGCTGTTAGGCGGCGCCAAGCTGGCTGGCGAGTTAATGCAAAAACTCGGACAGCCGGCGATTCTGGGCGAAATCTCCGTCGGAATTCTTCTTGGGCCCACTGTGCTGGGCCATTTTCGGCCACATATTTACTCGGCATTGTTTCCTGCTACCGGCCCCGTGCCCATCGCGCTGGAGACCATCGCGACTCTGGGAGTGGTGTTCTTCCTTCTCACCGCCGGTCTTGAGATTGATCTTCGCAGCATCTTCCGGCAAGGCAAGAGTGCGTTATTCGTCAGCTTTTTTGGAGTGATTTTTCCGTTCGCAATCGGGTTTATAGCCGCCGGACTTCTCCCGAAATACCTAGGCGCCGGAGCGGCCGCCGACACCTTGATCTTCGCCTTGTTTGTGGGGACCGCCCTTTCGATCTCCGCATTACCCGTCATCGCCAGAATCTTGATGGACCTCAACCTTCTGCGAAGCGAGATGGGCACGGTCATCATGTCGTCCGCGATGGTTAACGACTTGGTGGGCTGGATTCTCTTTTCGATGGTTCTGGGAATGATGAATCCCGCAGCCCGCTCCGGCGGCGGACTAAAACATACGATCGCGCTGGTGGTTCTGTTCGCCGGCCTCACGCTAACCGTGGGCCGATGGCTTATTGACAAAATGTTGCCATTCATTCAGGCGCATACGACGTGGCCTGGCGGAGTGCTGGGATTCATCTTCACTCTCACAATGGCCGGTGCGGCTTTCACGGAATACGCGGGAATCCATGCCGTGTTCGGCGCATTCATTATTGGAATCGCCGTCGGAGAATCCACACATCTGCGAAAGCGGACGTCGGACCACATTCACGAAATTGTTACGAATGTCTTCGCGCCATTCTTTTTTGCCAGCATTGGATTACGCACAAATTTCGTGACGAACTTCAATCTAGGTCTAACTCTGACTGTGATTGGGGTCGCCTGCGCTGGAAAGATATTCGGGGCAACGTGGGGCGCGCGTCTCGGGGGAATGGACCAGCGCTCCTCGTGGGCGGTGGGTTTGGCGATGAATGCTCGGGGTGCGATGGAAATGATTCTGGGTATTCTCGCTTTGCAAGCAGGCCTTATCCGCGAGCAAATGTTTGTCGCACTCGTAATCATGGCGTTGTTCACATCGCTGATCTCCGCGCCATCCATCCACGCTCTTGTAAGTAAACGCCGTGCGATTACTCTGAAAGATGTAGTTTCCAGCAAGCTGTTTATCCCGAATATTGAAAGCAATACTCGACATGGCGTGCTTAAACAAATGTCCGAACTTGCGGCGGATGAAGTCAGCAATTCTCCCGACAGATTTTTACGAATTCTTTTGGAACGCGAAAAAATTGTGGCCAGCGGTTGGGAAAATCGCTTGGCGATTCCACAGGCGCGCATCAATGGGCTAACCCGTCCGCTGGTGGTTGTGGGCAGATCTGAGGCTGGAATCGATTTTGACGCGCGCGATGGAAAACCGGCGCGGCTCATTGTCATGATTCTGACGGGAGACAATCAGTCGCAGCACGATTTGCTTGCCGATGCGAGTAAGTTGTTCAGCAACAGGGAAGCCATCGATCAGGCGTTGGAGGCGACAAGTTTTGTTGAACTAGTGGCTGCTCTGAATGCTCCGGTCAGTTGACCACAGAGGGCACAGAGGTACACAGAGGAAAATCAAGCAACTTTCATGGCTCGGCTTACGCGCTGGAGCCGAAGAGTTTACCTACGACAGCGGAGCGCGTTGTAACTCCCATCTTGACCATCACCAGACGCACGAACGCTTTCACGGTGTTGGGGCTGATTTTTAAGCGCTCTGCAATCTCTTTGCTGGTCAGTCCTTGCATTAAGAGTTCGACAGTCTCTTTCTCTCGCGGGGTGAAGTCGAACATCTCGGAAGCCTGTGACAATGCGCTGCCGATGGAAGTGTTTCTTTCGAGCAACAAAGCTGCGGTTTGCTGGTAGGAAGGGCTGACGTCGGGCTGCATGGCAAATGTGCGGCAAATATAGCGGCGTTTGCCGGATTTGAATCGGGTAGAGAAAGTCATTGAGTCGCCGGAGCGTCCTTCTATAAGGTTGAGCTTGACTCGGTCGGCGAGAAATACGTCGAGTTGCTTGATCTGCTCGGGAGCGGTTGGATATGCAAGGATCCTCACAGCTTCGGGGTTGAACATCACCAACCGAAGTTTGTTGTCCAGGAGAAGAAAGCCTTTTTCCGACGTTTCATCGTGCATGCAGAGACGCTCCAGTCAATTTTTGAGCCTGCAAAGTCAGGGGCGCTTTGGACGGCTGATACCTCTCACGGAAGTGAGAGTCGCGCTTACGGGGGAAAGGCTGATCCAGTCTCCAATGCTTTGCCTAGCATGTCAAGCTGCAATTGTCATAAATTCATTGGCGCTTGAAAACCCGTCGCTCGACCGCAAACTACTGCACTTTAAGAGCAACTCTGCTCTCCTCTAACGCGCTTGAGAAGATCCTTCACCAGCCAGTGTGAAGTCAATCCCAACGCGGCTTTTGAACTTTTGCGGGTGTCCTGCTTTGGTCAGGGGTTGAAAGTGCCATTGTCTGACTGCTTGCTCTGCGGCCGGCATCAGTTGGGGTGCTCCGCTCACCAATGCCAGTTCAACGACCGCTCCGCTTTCATTTACCAAGATGTCTAGCAGTACGTTTCCTTGAATATGCTGTTGCCGGGCCGCATTTGGGTACTCAGGCTCGATCCGTTGAGCGAGCCGGGCCAGCGCGGCTTGCGTGGAGATTGTCTCGACAGACGAGTTGGCGGAGTTTGACGAAACGGCGTCGGACACCGCCTTGACGTTTAGTTTTTGAGCAGATTCGTGGTCTTCGAATAGGACGATTTCGCCAGAAGACGGCGGCAACTTGTCAGCGGTCTTTTTGTCGCTGACACTCGATGTGGTTCCCTTGTGGATCGGCTTGCGGTCAATGGTTATGGAAGCAGCAGGATGCCTTGGAGAACGAAGCTGCGGTTTGGAGCCCTGATGCCGGGAAGGTGCAGGCGTCGAGATCACCGTGTTCGTATCCGTGGGATTGACTTCGGGACGCGCTATGTTTAGGGCTATGGCATTCGCCGGTTGAATCGCGGTTTGTTGTGCGGGAAGTTGCGATGACTGATGGACAACCGGCGGCTGAGCCATTCTCCTGCTTCCTATCCAAAATTTGCCAGCAGTAAGACACGCGGCAAGCAATACCAAAACGAGGGCTGTCGTGCCGAACATCGTGGCCCAATTACGCGGCATTACTTTCCATCGTTTCGTAAGCACACGACTGAAGAGTTGAGGCCCGCGTAGCTGGAATCGTGATGGACGGGGAACGTGCCGAGGCGTGCTGATGTCAGACGATTTTACTAAAGGCACCGGAGTTCTAGGCACATCGACGCTGCAGCTCTTCTTTACTAATTCGATATTTGCAGCTATGCGACGAGCGAGAGCTTGCAGGGTCAATACATCCCGGTCACAAAAAGCATTTGGACGCGGAGAGAAAATTTGAAGGACTCCCAGTACTTGGTCTTCGTTGTTGGATATCGGGACAACGAGGATTGATCTCACACTCGCACGCTGATAAGCAGCGGCGTCTGTATGAGAATCGGGCGCGATATCAACATCGTCAATGCGCCGCGCCGTACCAGTTTCGAAACAAGTAGCCGAGACGCCAGCGGGAATGTTCAGAAAAGCTGCAATCTCCGACGAAGTCGCACCTGTGGTAGCGCGACAAATCAATTTGCGTGATCGCTCCAACGCGATCACGGCTCCGGTGGCGTTGGTAGTAAGACGAGCTTGGAGAACAATCTCGTTCAGAACGAGATCGAGCGCGAGATCAGAAACGGGTTTCGGAGCGACGTTGTCGACGGGCGGAAATTCCGCCATCAATGAAATGGCAGGGAGTTCCTCATCCAGCCGTAAAGGCTCTTCGCTGGGATACTCGGTCGCGATCGGGGCTTCCAGACTTTGTCCGGCGACGGCCTGGATGTGAACTCGGCGATGACGGTCAGCGGAAACGGATCTTGTCTTCAGTCTAGCCATAGGGATAATTGGGGGCACCCTACAAAGTGCAACTGGGTGGCCAAACCCGCGCTGGCTGCCTATATGTTATTGATCAGATTAGCCAGGTCGCGATTGGCGACCGACGCAGAAATCCGCGCCAAGTCAATTCTGGAGGGAAAAACATTCTACACCTTGGGAAGTCCGGTGCCAACCTGGGTCGCACAGCGGTTCCGGGCTGAATTTCGAGGAGGTAGTTTCGGAGGGTCTTGACTCGATTACTAACAGCATATCCAACAAAAAACAGAAGGCGCGGCCATAAGATCCGCGCCTCGGTTTGCAGAGCCCTGAAAAGCTGTTTCGATCAGAATCGAACTTCCCGGACTACTTGTCGAGCATTGAATTGGGGAGCGCAAGCTGATCCTGGGCGGCGGAGAAATCGATGGACGACATATCGTCATCGGCGCCTTGCTCAGGTTTTTCCTGTTTCCGTTGGACCCTTTTTTCGGCCTTTTCGCGCTGCTTTTCTTGACGTGAGCGCTCTTTCAAACGCTTATTAAAGCTTGATCGGCTTCTACCAGCCATATAACACCTCCTGGGGACAAGTCTGTGGTTGCTGCATTCCATTCAATGGAGTAGCAGAACTCTGTTGAAAAAACTCCTACCAGCGCGGTTCGCGAGGCTGACGCGCATGGCCTTGATAGTCATCGCGACCGCCGCCACCGGAACGTCCGCCGCCTCCGGAGCGTCCACCGCCTCCGCCGGGTCGGCCGCCGCTCCGCGGGGGCCCGCCGCTGCGCTCAGTTTTGGGGCGGGCTTCGTTGATATTCAATGCCCGGCCTCCAAGTTCCTTGCCGTTTAGAGCGGCAATGGCCTTTTCGGCTTCGGAAGAATCCGACATCTCGACGAATGCGAATCCTCTGGAACGACCGGTCTCCCGGTCTGTGACTACACTGACCTGATCAATCTTGCCATGGGGTTCGAAAAGCGTGCGCAGCTCTGCTTCTGTAGTGCTGTGGGGGATGTTGCCAACGAAAAGCTTCTTCATGATGTTTCCTCTTTTTAAATTGCCTGATGCGCAGAGCTTGCCTGTTCATCGACCCGACTGTTTCATTTTGCCGGAGCGGCTTTAATTTTATTGGCGCTTGCGGCTACCGGAATTTTTTGTCCAGCCGCTTCGAGCAACTTCCTGGTTCTGATCCGGCGCTGAATGTTCTGCTTCCGCTCCCGGTTGTAGCGGGACTTGTCTCCATTAATTCGTGACATTATTTCCTGTCTGGCTGCACCGCAAGCGGACTTCTCGTGGGCGAAACCTGTCTACCCCGTGCTGGATAGTCTAGTTGCCTAGGCTCGTTAAGGATTATACCCGCTTGAGTGCGGATTGAGAAATGAACTGAACGAGAGGCGCTCCGATTTCGGCTAGCCACTTCTTCGCGGCGTCCTATTCCTGGACTGTTGTGCCATCGCGCGCTGGTTCCACCTCAAACAGAACCGATAGAAACCTGAATGCAACCACCGGGATCAGCACCGCGCATCCGGCGGTTCCGAGGACGAAAGCGGCCATGAGCAAGTGGATCAGAATGTTAATTGGAGCATTCATAGTCGGCAATAGTATAGACTGAGCGGCGATAAACCTGCCTCAGCTCGACGACGAGCTGACAAGAAATACACCGACGACGGTGGGAATCCAACTGGCGTATGACGCCGCCCGCGACGAATGCACGCACTGAACTTTCCGCGTTCAATTTGGTCACGCGGTCGTTTGTGACAGAATACGCTAGACTGCCCAACTTACCTTTGGATGAAACCAACATCGCCCATAAGCGAAGCCAGCAGCCGCGTTCGCATTGTAGTTGCGACCTCGGTAATGCTGACGTTCATTTCCTATTGGCGCGCCGCCGCCATCATTCTGAACGATCTCGGCTCATCCGCATTCTACGCGGGAGGCATCGCCGAAGAAGCTGTCGGCAGATCGGCTCCCTGGCTCATTATCGGCGTGATGTTGTTTTCCTTCGCCGTCCGCGCCGTGTACGTGGAGAGTTGCTCGATGTTCGTGCGAGGCGGTGTGTATCGCATCGTCAAAGAGGCGCTGGGCGGGAAGCTCGCCAAGGTCGCTGTATCAACTTTGATGTTCGATTACATTCTCACCGGGCCCATATCTGGTGTCTCAGCGGGACACTATATCGCCGGGCTGGTGAACGAAATCTTTGTAACCATGACGGCCCGCGGCTGGATTCCGCAGGCAATGCTCAATCTATGCCACGGCGTTCCCCATGTGAATGTGAACTATACCTCGATGGCCCTTGCGGTTGGAGTCACGGTCTATTACTGGCGGGAGAACATAAAAGGGATCGAAGATTCCAGCGAAAAGGCCCTCGTCATCATGGAGATCACCACGGTCATGGTGATCGTTTTGCTGGTTTGGTCTGCTGTCACGCTGCTGATTCGCCCTCTGCAAATTCCGCCGCTGCCGCTGCCTGAAAATCTTCACTTCACACCCGATGCACTGGGCTTCTTGAAGGGAAGCAAAATTCCGAAGATGTTTGGCGTATTCGGGATCATGATGGCATTTGGCCACTCCGTACTCGCGATGAGCGGGGAGGAATCCCTGGCGCAGGTTTACCGTGAGATCGCGCATCCCAAGCTGAAGAATCTCAAGCGCACCGCTCTCATTATCGCCATCTACAGCTTGCTATTCACTGGCGGCGCTACGCTACTCGCGGGCATGATCATTCCGGATGCTCAGCGCCTCGCCTACAAGGACAATCTGATTGCCGGCCTAGCGATGCATCTGGCGGGGCCGCAGCTTCTACGCCTGATCTTTCGGGGATTCGTCGTGGTTGTGGGCTTCTTGATGCTGTCGGGGGCTATTAACACAGCAATCGTTGGCTCTAATGGCGTGCTGAACCGCGTGGCGGAAGATGGCGTGCTCACCGACTGGTTCCGGAAGCCGCATCGCCGATTCGGTACGACTTACCGCGTACTCAATCTCGTCGTTGGCTTGCAGTTGTTCATTATCCTGGCCAGCCGGGGTGATGTGTACGTGCTGGGCGAAGCGTATGCCTTCGGCGTCATGTGGAGCTTCGTTTTTAACAGCGTTTCAATGCTGGTGCTGCGCTTCAAATACCGGGGAGAGCGCGGTTGGAAGGTTCCCCTCAATGTGAAGATCGGCGGGGTTGAAATCCCGATCGGCATTGCTTCTGTTTCTCTCGTGCTGTTGTCGACGGCGATTACAAATCTGTTTACTAAATCCGTTGCGACCGTTTCCGGGCTGATCTTTTCTGGAGTAGTTTTTGCTGTCTTTACTCTTTCGGAGCGGGTCAACAAGAGAAAGTCCGCGCTCGCCGGCAAGCAGATGCAGGAGCACTTCCAGTTGCTTCAATCGGAAACCGTGCAGAGAGAAACTCTGGGAGTGCGCCCGGGATGTGTTCTCGTAACGATGCGCGACTACAACACCATGAATCATCTGCGTTGGATTCTGGGACGCGTCAACACGAAAGATCAGGACATCGTTTGCATGACCGCTCGGTTGTCGTGGCTTACTCCGGACTCTCCGGAACAGCTCTTCAGCGACTACGAGCAAACTCTATTCACGCGCGCCGTTTCGCTCGCGGAGAAGTTTGGCAAACACGTCTCTCTCCTGGTAGTGCCAGCGAACGACGTATGGTCCGCTATTGTGCAAACAGCGAATGCCCTGCAAGCATCAGCGGTGGTGGCCGGAGTATCCGCCAAAATGGCGGCCGAAGATCAAGGCTTCCGCCTTGGCACCGCCTGGGAGCAAGCCCCGCAGCCAAAGCGTCAATTCGTATTCCACGCCGTTGGTTCGGACGGCAAAGTCTGCACGTTCCGCATCGGGCCGCACACTCCCACCATGACGGCCGAGGACATCCAATTGGTACACCGTCTGTGGCTCGACATAACGCAGGAGCCCGGCCTCGACAAACTTCACCATTCAGACATCGTGACTCAGGCCCTGGAACGCTTCGCCGAGGATTTCAACAGCCCGGCGCGCGACGAGATCATCAACTGCTTTCGCCGGGGGGACAATCCGCTACAAGAGTTAACATCTCCGCCGGCTTCAATTCAACTCAGTGAAGGGGAAAACGATGAGATCGGCAGCACTTCCCGCTGAAGGTCGAGCGTGGCATCGGAGTGGAGCTCAGAACTGACTAGCTGCGCTCTTCCACCGTCTCCATCGAACTTCTTTTTCTCTTGTTCGCCTGCAAGACTTTCTTCCTTAGCCGCAGCGATTTTGGCGTTACCTCGACGAACTCATCGTCGGCGATGAACTCGATGGCCTGCTCGAGATTGAGTTGGCGGTAGGGAACCAGGCGCACGGCAATGTCGGCCGTGGAGGACCGCATGTTCGTCAGCTTCTTCTCGCGCACCACGTTGACATCCAAATCTGAGTCTTTGGCGTTCTCGCCAATGATCATGCCTTCGTAGACTTCTATGGTTGGTCCGACGAAGAGTTCGCCGCGCTCCTGCAGGTTGTAAAGAGAGTAAGGAGTGGTGACGCCATCGCGATCGGCGACCAATGCGCCGGTCAGGCGATGGGGGATTTCGCCTTGCCACTCGGTGTAGCCGTCAAACAGGGAATTCATCACGATGGTCCCGCGAGTATCAGTCAGCAACTGGCTACGCAGGCCGATGAGTCCGCGGCTCGGCACCCGGAATTCGATCCGTACGCGGCCATAGCCGTGGTTGTGCATGTTTAGAACTTCGCTCTTGCGCGAGCCGAGCTGCTCCATGACCACCCCGACGAAGTCTTCCGGAACATCAACAGTCAAGCGCTCAACTGGTTCCATCAATTTTCCATCGACGCGCTTGGTGACAATTTCGGGCTTGCCGACCATGAGCTCGTATCCTTCACGGCGCATCATTTCGATCAGGATCGAAAGTTGCAATTCGCCGCGACCAGCGACGATGAATGAATCCGTGGTGTCGGTGTCCTGCACTCGCAATGAAACGTTGGTCAGCAATTCCTTCTGAAGGCGATCCCGCAAGTTGCGCGAAGTCACGAATGCTCCCTCGCGTCCGGCGAAGGGAGAAGTGTTCACGGTAAATAACATCGCGATGGTGGGCTCGTCGATCGTAATGGGCGGAAGCGGCGACGGATTCTCGGCGTCTGTGATGGTTTCGCCGATGGTGATTCCTTCCACACCCGCGACGGCGACTATGTCTCCGAGAGTCGTTTCCGTAATGTCGGTACGCTTCAGGCCGGAGAAAGAAAACAGTTTGGTGATTTTCGTTTTTTGCAACGAGCCGTCGAGCTTGGCGATGCCAACTTCTTCGCCGGTAAACATTCGTCCGTTGAAGACGCGAGCGATTGCGAGGCGTCCCAGGTAGTCGCTGTAATCGAGATTGGCCACGAGTATCTGCAACGGTCCGGCGGCGTCGCCAGTCGGCGGTGGAATTGTCTGAACGATGGTTTCAAATAGCAGTTGCAGATTCTCTCCACCGCCCTTGATATCGCGCGATGCGGTTCCTGCCTTGGCATTGGTGTATAGGACAGGGAAATCCAACTGCTCTTCTTTAGCGTCGAGATCGATGAACAAGTCGTAGACTTCGTTCAAAACTTCCTGAGGACGCGCATCGGCGCGGTCGATTTTATTGATCACCAAAATTGGCGGAAGATGCCCTTCGAGGGCCTTGCTCAGAACGTAGCGGGTTTGAGGCAGCGGACCTTCGCTGGCGTCTACCAGCAACATGACTCCATCCACCATCTTCAGAGCGCGTTCAACTTCGCCTCCAAAGTCGCTGTGGCCGGGCGTGTCCACGATATTGATCTTGACGTCGTGATAGAGAATTGCAGTGTTCTTGGCGAGAATGGTGATGCCGCGTTCGCGCTCGAGGTCGTTCGAATCCATGACTCGCTCAACCATGGTCTCGTTCGAGCGAAACGTTCCGCTCTGCCGCAGCATGGCGTCGACGAGAGTGGTCTTGCCGTGATCGACGTGCGCGATAATTGCGATGTTGCGAATTCCTGAACTCAATGTGCTTCCTTCGTGGAAAATGGGATCTCATACCACTTTACTATGCCCGAGGGATCTAGGAGCGTGGTTCCTACTGTCAGAAGGGAGTTTTCGCTAGCAACGAATGCATTTTTGGGCGGCCGGAGGTAGAGAATCGGCGCACGCCTAACACCGGCGAGGTTTCTAAAAAGCGTAATCAACCACTGGGCGAGATTGTTAAATGTCGTCCCGATCGCGATCATCGTGATCGGAGTCCTTCGCTCGACTAAGCGCCTTCCCATCGCTATTGTGACGGACTTCGATTCGTCCGTTCACATTGCTGAGCTTGATTCTGGTTCCGCCGCCGCCCAACTCGCCACGTAAATTGTGGCCGATGAAATGATGATGCACTTGCAGACCGAAATCATCGTCGATGGAGCCTTGCAAACTGGAAGCTTCAAGTTCGGCTTTGGAGTCCGAAGGTATGGCCAACTCAACGGATCCGTTTACTGACGAGAGTTCGATGGTTGCGTCTCCCAAGCGCTCAAAACGCGCTTCCAGCTTACCGTTAATCGTGGAGAGTCTCACTTGCCCAGCCAAGCCGCGCGCGGAGAGTTTGCCATTGATGCACGAAGCGTGAACTTCGCCGGTGACTCCCTGAATCTCCAGAGGCCCATTAATTAACCTGATCTCGTCGAGGCGAGCGCTCCGTGGCACTGAAAGCGTGTATTCGACGCTGGCAGGGTTATCCCATTCATTGCTGCTATTGCGGCCGTGCTGTGGATATTCGGTTCTTATGGAGATGGAATCGGCTTCCGCCTCAACTACAATCTTCGCCTCATCCAGGCGCTCTTTCGATTTAGCATATTTGACGGCGTCTACTTTTACTTCGTTGCGATCCCAAGCGGTGATGCGAACGGCGCCGTTGATATTGTTTAATTCGAGCCTGCCGGTTGCTGAAAGGGGATAGACATGGTGGAACTCCTCAGTAAATTGACCATGCTGTTCTGCCGTTTGGCAGTTGGCATTTAGCAGCAGCGCAAAGCAGGTCCCGAGAATCGCACCGAGCCAGATTGGAACGGATTTTTGAAGTTTCATGGGCGGCCTCATGTTCCTTCGACGGAGCAGGTGGAAATTGGTTAGTAGTTCCCGATGAAATTAGTGCGGGCGAGCCGTGCTCGCCTGGACTGCTCCTTCGGCTACGCTCAGGGAAGACTTTTGGCGGCTGTCCCTACGTGGACAGTGGTTTTTTCCCGGCTTCTGATATTACGTACACGATCAGCATTCCTAGCTCTGGTTCGATGGGATGGCGATAGCGGGGGTGGGGAAAGACAAAATAAAATACCAACGGATAACAGACGATCAGCCAGAAAAATAGCCACGCCCCGGGTCGATGCTGACGTAGGGCGCGTCCCAATCCCCAAAAAGCAAACACTGAAGAGGCGAGGAATATTGAATTCTTGAATGGAGCTAGTGCGGGATTCTCGGCTAGTCGGGGGACGCCTCCCCAGTAATAAATAAAACGCTTCACGCATAAAAGTGCGAAGCGGCCATAGTCATCGCGAATGAAGGCGATTGCCTGGCGCTTGCGCTCGGCAACATAAGCTAGTTCTCCCATCTGGCGATAGAGCCGCATCTCGTAAACGTTCTGCGAGGGATGGAGATACTGCATCCACGTGCCGTCGGCTCCGGGCCCATTTCCGAGACGCAATTCCGCGCCGAAGTTCGATCGGATAAAAATAAACTTGCCGAAGGTTTGATAGTTGCGAATCAACCAGGGCGCGATGCAAATCGCGAATGCGGCGGCTGCAGTGGCTGCTCCGCTGAGAAATGGTTTTTGCCGGCGAAACCTGTGATAGCAAATCCACAAGCCGGAAACTGGGAGAAAAGCAAGCAGAGAAGTGTTGGTTAAAGCGGCAACGCCCCACAGGAATCCGAACTCAAGCCATGGCAGGATGCCATCTTTCTCTTCCATCGTCAGGATCAGCCAAAAAATTATGGTCAGCAACAGAGTGGCCAGGCTGGTTTCCCAAATCCAGCGCGTGCACCAGAACATTACTGACGGAAGGAGTGCCCAGAGCCAGGAAGTCCAGCGGGCGACCTTTTCGTCCGAGCATCGTTTGGCGATTAGAAAAATCGGGATACAAGTTAGCGCGGAAAAGAGACTGTTGATGCTGAGAAGGATAATCGCCGAGGCCTTGGTATAGACTCCGAATAATTTGAAAACCCCCGCGATGAGAAAGGGATAAAGTGGCGGCTCCCAAGCTGTGGGACCTGTAACTCCGTTGAATGGATTGCTGAAGCCTTGGCCTGTGGCTATAGCCCGGCCAATGCGGCCCATTTCGAATCCAAAGCTAAAGTTGTCGTCGACGGTTTTGAATCTGTAGGTGTGGGCTATGAGGATGTAAGCGAAACGCACAACGAACGCAATCGTGGTCATCCAGAAAAAAGAATCGCGGATTTTCAACCACGCGGCTTTGAAAATCTCGGGGAAAGACATCGGATAGTGGATTCTACGACCTGGTGGGGGCGGATGTCGTCATCTGTCAAGCGCGGTGGCATGCGCAGGCGCTGCGGAGGTGTTCAACATTTTCGCGGGCGGGGGCGTCCGCACCACAGTTGCTGATTGCTATCCTAAATATTTCAGGAATTGTCCCGGCTGATTGTCGAAACCGGGGAATACCTGGCCCAACGCTTTGTTTCCCAGATGCCGGTAGACTGCTTCGCCTACTACGCTGCGGAAATCGGTAGTTACCGCTAGATCGCGTCCTTCGTAAAGCTGCGATTGATCGAGGCCTGGCCAGTGTCCATAGACTCGGCCGCCTTTTACTGGGCCGCCGATTACGAACATGACATTGGCGTGGCCGTGGTCGGTGCCGCGGTTGCCGTTTTCGCGGGCGGTGCGTCCGAACTCGGACATGGTTACCACGACTGTCTCTTCACCAAGATTGCCGAGGTCAACCCAAAACGCCGCCAGCGATTGTGAGAATTCACGCAGCACATTCGCAATCTGGCCCTGGGTGCTGCCTTCGTTGACGTGGTGGTCCCATCCGCCGATGTCGGCGAACGCGACCTGCACGCCGAGGTTGGCTTTGATGAGCTGCGCAAGCTGTTTGAGGCTGTCGCCGAAGCGCCCTTTGGGATAGTCGGCCGCGGCAGAAGGAGTGTATTTTGACGGATCAGCCGCCTTCAACATCTTCACTGCCTCGAACGTTTCCTGGCCAGTGCCGTGCAAAACCGAATCGACGGATTGATCGTACATCGCTTCAAAAGTGTTCGAAATTGGAGTCGCTTTGGGATTGTTTCCTCCGACTCCGAAATCGCTGATGTTGTTAAGGGCCACGGCAGGCTCGCTTCCGGAAAGTATTCGCGGCAAAGACGGACCGAGAGCGATTGCGCGGAAGGCCGAGTTCGTGGAGGTGTCGGGCAGCGAACGTAAGGAGCGGTTAAGCCAGCCATCGTCCGTTGCCTTGACTCCAGGCGTGCCGGATTCCATGAAGTCCTGGGCGTCGAAATGCGAGCGTGTTGGATCGGGCGACCCCGCTGCATGCACAATTGCCAACTGGCGCTCGTTCCACAGCGGCTGGAAGGCTGCTAGCGAAGGATGCAGTCCAAAAAAACCATCCAGATCAATCACCGCATTGCGTGGAATGTTGATCGACGGACGCATCGCGTAATACGCGTGTTCGGCATGCGGAACAACGATGTTCAGTCCATCGGCGGCGCCGCGCTGGAAGATGACGACCAACCGCTTGTTCTTGATGCCGAGCGACTGCACGGCATTCGCGGCGCGAGTCAGAAAAGCGGGCACCGCGGCGGTTCCGACAACCGCGAGGGCGCTGTTACGAACAAATACGCGACGAGTGATGGGCATAAAGGAAGCTCCTGGCTCTTGGCTCTTAGCTTTTGGCTCTAAATTCAAGAGACGCTAGACCAGCCGCAATCACGACTCTTTCAAAGCCTTAAGCCAAAAGCTAAGAGCTAATGGCCAAAAGCGATTCATCTCCTCTGAAACTCTGGAGATCCTAAAATCAATCCCGCTATCATGGGCACATTTGGCGGATGCGCGGGATCATCCAGCTTGCGTTGAGCGATCTTCGAATCCTGAAGGCGAGACGCGATAGTGTCATGGGTCTGCTTTGAAACATCGCCTGCAAGCAGACTGTTTTCTAGGACAGCCAGCGTCTGCTGCGGATCGGCCAGCGGATTCGTGCCCAATATTTCAGCGGTATCCGTCTGGATCCCCTTGAGCCTTCCCGTGGTCAGGGCGAGCGCAAAATTCATTCGCCCCAATAACGCCGATGAGTTCACCCACGCGTCCGCTTTCATTGAATAGCCGGTTGGAGGCTGCATTCCATAGAGCGGCATCCCCATATTTTGAAGCTGGTAGGCAAGTGGCATGGGATTATCAATCTGCGCACCGCTGGCGCGTGCGGCTGAGACTACAAATTCCAGCGGCGTTTTTACTTTTGCGCGATACTTATCTGGCGCCCAGAATTCTTGCGAACGGAACATTGTCTTCAGCACTTCGCGAATGTCGCCATCTTTCTTTAAGAATGTCTGTGACATTCGATCTACCAGAGCCGGCGGCGGATCATCGGAGACGAAGCGCATTGCCAGCTTTGTGCAGACGAACTTCGCGGTCGAAGGATGGTGCGCAAGCAGATGCAGCACCTCCAAACCTTCCTTCTCACCTTTCGGTTTGATGCGATGGGCCAGCACCATCTTCTCTCCGGGCTCATGCTTCCGCTCGTCAAATGTGTACGCGCGGCCATCCGCGGGTTCTTTCAAGGTCCATCCAGTCAGGACGCGCGCTACTTCGGTCACATCTTTCTGTGTGTAGCCGCCGTTTACTCCAAGCGTCTGAAGTTCCATGACCTCGCGACCGTAATTTTCGTTCAGGCCGCTTTGCTTGCCCTTCGATTGCTTGACTGGGCCATTCCGTTTCGCGCGCTTTTTCCAGTCGTCATTGCCATTGCGCCGCTTAATGCCATTGGCGAAATCCGAATTCGGTCCCACGCTAAGCCAGTTGTCTAAATAAAAGAGCATGGCGGGACTCTTCGCAGTTGCGACCAGCAGATCCTCGAATTTGCCCATGGCGCGTGGACGAATCACATCGCGCTCGTAGCTGGTCAGCAAATAGCGGTCGGCTTCCTTGCCGATAAATACGTTGAAGTGATTGAGCCAGAAATCCGTCATCACTTCCTGAAGCTGACGCTCGCTATAGATCTCCCGGATCAACTTTGCTTCAAGCAATTCTTCGCTCACCACTTGCATGGGGTTATTGAGCGCGGTCACGATCTCGCGGTCGCGAGGATTCAATCCCACTAGCAAATCGTCGTGCTTGGGTCCCTTCAGAGACGTCGCTAGTGCGATTTGATCTTCCGTAGACATGGCGAGGATTAACCTTGCGCGCTGATCCGGGGGGGTGCTCAGAATGCGGTCCGAATTCACGTCATTCTTCAGGTGATCTTCGTGGCGCTGATTGATTTCTTCGTCGGTCATTACTTGGCCACCGGTTTGTCCAGCGGCCTGGCCAGTGCCGGAATCTTCCATGCTGTTCATCTTGATGTTGGCGGCCACGAGCTGCTGCTTGCGTTCTTGTTTCTCCTGATAGCGTTCCAGTTGAGACTCGTAAATGGCGTGTTCAGTAGGATCGGATGGCATGGAATGCTTGCCATTCGCGACGGCTCGAATAACCTCAGGAGGCGGAAAATTCTGCACGAGTTGTTGAGTATTCATTTCTAACGTGCGAAATGGCGCAAGGCGGGCTTGCATCGCGCTGTCGTCGATCTTTTCGGGATGGAGTTGGTCGTCGATCCACTTATCGACGCCCATGGCGCTTACGCGCTCGATATCGCCGGGGCGCGGACCAAAAGTCAGCCGGTTGAGGGCATGGACGGCGCGCTTATGGTCGTCCATTTGCGGTCCGGCGGGGATGTCCTTTTTACGACCGAGAGCAAATGGCAGAGATGCGGTGACCGACAACAGGATTACAGGCAGCGCGAGTTGCTTCCGCGGGAAGCTCATTTTTGACCGGCACGGGCGAAGTCTCAACCCGCTCCAATTATGAACCCAAATCGGGGGAAAAGTTGCTGGCGAAAAGGTTACCAATGGGACGGACCGAAACAGCCGGGATTCAGACTAGCGTTAGCCGCCCATGTGTGACCTTGTGCTGCAAGGTGGCCGCAAGATGGTCAATGTCGGTGGCGGCAATGCTTTCAGCTAGACGCCCCTCCAAGAATGGGGTGCGATTGCTGCCAACCGTGTCCCGCCGAATCTGAAGTAGGAGACCTTGTACCGCATTCGGATCAAATTTCTGGGGAGTCAGGCGCACAATCTCGTTCAGCGTGCTTCCGAGTGATATGCGATCGCGGTAAGGACGCTCGCTGGACATGGCATCGAAAGTATCGGCCAGGCCGATGATGCGAACTGGCATGGCCACGTCCTCCGCGACCAGGCCGTCGGGGTAGCCGGAACCGTCGGCGCGTTCATGGTGCCAGCGCACAATTTCCGCAATGCGCGGCCATGGAAACTGTACCCCGCTTACGATCTGGTGACCAACGATGGTGTGATCGGCCATCTCGCGAAATTCTTCAGGATCGAGCGAAGTAGCTTTTGCGAATAGCCGTTTGTCGACTGCGACCTTGCCAATGTCGTGCAGATATCCTGCCGAGCGCAGCGCTGCAACGTCATTCGCCGGCATGTTCATGGCTTCGCCGATGGCGGCGGCGTAGCGTCCTACACGCAGCGAGTGTCCGTGAATGTTGACGTGCTTCACGTCGATGGCAGCGGCAAAGGACTCGAGGGCGCTGTCGTAAAAGCCGTGAAGTGACGCCATCATCCGGAGATTTTCGGAGACTCGCTGCGCCAGCGTCTGGCTGAGCGATTGATTGTGGATGGCTAGGGCGATGTAATGGGACAACAGAGATAAAGATTGGAGATCGTCTTCGTCGTAAATTGATTCGCCTTCGCGGCGTCCCAAGGCGACAACCCCGACTAACCTGCCGCCCACCTTTAAGGCGGCGATGCACTTAAAGAGTTGAGGCGCCACGTTGCCGTTCGAACTCAAGTAGTTTTCAAACGTTCCGCTACTCAAAATGACCGGATCTCTCGCGGTCGTCAGAGCATGAACATGTTTTGGCAGCAGCGGGATTACGGCGGGTTCGGGCATCAGCGCGAAGCCGTCGGAGGCGATGGAGGTGAGAAGGGCAGGCCTGTCGGTGAAAGCGAAAAGGACGGCTTCACGCGCGCCGCCAGCTTGCAGGATAGCGGACAGCATGATCCGCGCCGTTTGCGGAAACTCGCGTTCGGACGTCATGGCGGGGCCAAGGTCCGAGAGAGCTTCAACAGTGCGCAGAATTCGCCGGAAATTGTCTTTCTGCACTGCCACTCGTGGTGGGAGCAGAAAATCCAGAGCAAGTCGAGATTACCATGCAGGGAAAGTGTTGGATTGGGAAGAGTTGTTGGTTAGTTTGGTGCGGTGGTGCTGTCAAATAAGGTGACACTGTTTGTCCAATTGCGATGTCGCACAACTCAGAGGGCCCGTTCAAGGATGCAGCGGCCATCCTCGTCCTCAAAATACCCCAGTTTCCCCGGTACGCATGAGATGAGCGTGCCCATTTGAGAGCCGACGGTCTCCTTGAGTGCGGTCTCCAAGTTCACTTCCTGTCCATCCAACCTTGAGTTCTCGGACATCACATAGCATGTAGGGCCAGCACCTTTCGCCTTGAGCAATTTCGCCAGCGCAGGAGGATTTTGTTGGTTCGGAGGAATCGCTACCATGAACTTAGGATTGAGAGCCGTGAAGTGAGAAAGCTCGGTAAGGAGCTGGGCTCTCTTCTTAGGCTTCGCGATGATTTCTAGAAACCGTTCCTGCCGGTGAGCGGGAATGAACGCCTTAACCAATGCCTCTTCGTGATTGGCCGAATTGGTCATAGCTCAGTCGCCCGAAGCAGTATCGCAGTCTAACGATTGTTGATGTTATCAGGTCGTCACCGCGACCGCCCAAGCGTTCACGAGCTGGAGTCTTTGCCGCCAATGGCCTTGAAAGTCATCTCTTTCGCTGGGCTTCGCGATCGCTTCTTCCACTCAAAGAATAATTCCGCGTAGCTTTGAGTGATGTAATCGGAATTAGGGATTCCCAACAGGCGTGCGGTTTGGTCGATCCAGCGGGATTTTCCTTCGATCTCGCCGAAGATTCCGATGGGAGTTTCGTCCAACACTACCTTGCCTTTGCCGTCAGTCCATTCGGAGCGAAACTTCTCATAGCGAAATGAAGGGGTAAAACCCAGAGCGAGAAGGATGGCTTCCATTTTCTTACCATCATCAACTTTAGTTTCGAGTTCGGTGCGGGTTTTATGGCGTCCCGTTTTGCCTTTGGCCTTGTAGGTTAGTATCCACTCGGTGCCATACTTGCGCAGCCGTAATAGGTCGCCGCGTTTGCGGAGAGTCTGCCCTCGAAGATCGTATAACGTGTTCATCTCGTGGGTGCGTCGAGTGATCAGCCGGAATTTCGATTCGTGCAGGCGGCGCCGTAAGTCGCGAATATCCGCGACGCGGAACTTTACTTCAATTTCTTGGTTGGAGGCCATCGTCGTTTGGCATGAATAGTTTGTCATTCTGAGCGCAGCGAAGGACCTATGCAGTGAGTCGGCAGTACATAGGTCCTTCGCTTCGCTCAGGATGACAATTCAAGCTCAGGACGACAATTCGAATTTCTACCAGTCTTGTTATCACGTGAAAGTCGGCAGCTTTACCAGATCGTTTTCAGGGACAGTCTCGATGTCGTTTCCCGCTTTTCGCCATGCCGCCAGACCTCCCACTATAACGAACGCGTTGAATCCGTTCTGCCGCAGTAGCAGCGCCACACGGGCGCTGGTGCCTTCGCGTATTCAAGTGCAGTAGACGTAAATGTCTTTGTCCTTGGGGAGACTTTCCAGTTCCTTGTCAAGGTTATTGGGTTCGATGCGAATTGAGCCTTTAATACGCGCGGCCCCGGCGTCGTAATAGCCGTGGCTACGGACATCTGCCAGCAGGATATTGTCTTTTTCTTCGGATAGCTTGCGAGCCAGTTCCTCTACTTGAACCCTGGGCACAACCAAATACATTTTGTTTCTTTGAAAAATATGGACGCGATAGATGACGTAGGCAACGAATGCAATTACCAGCGCAATGGTTACAACGCGTCCCGCGACATGGAATCCGCGAGTGATCGAGGCGAGAAAGTCGCGAAACAGAAATCCAAGACCTCCGTAGGCGAGGATATAAAGCATGACTCCGGCGAAGTCCAGCCGCAAGAATTGCTGTGGGCGCATCTTCATACTTCCGGCCAAGGGCGGCGCCATGCTATTCAGGCCGGGAATGAATTTAGCGATTACCAGGGTTATTTTTCCGCGTTTGTAAAATGATTCGGCAGAGCGAAGGATGCATGTCTCGGGGTTTGCCGAAACCCGGCACAAAATGCCTAGCAGCGACCACCCTGTGCGGCGTCCAAGTGTGTACAGCAGGCAATCACCCGAAAGCATTGCGATCGCGGCGAGCGTGATCGCTACCAGAGGGTTTAAGACTTTTGCAGCGGAGGCAGCCCCCGCCGCAACCAAGGCCAGTGCAGCCGGCACAGGAAGCCCGATGGCTTCAGCAAACACAGTGATGCATAAAAGAAGGTATCCGTGATGACCAAGGGTCGACAGAAAGTGATTCATTCGCTAAATTCCGACTCCACCGATGATAGTTCTTCGCACTTCTCCCACGGGACTTAAGACCACGATGTCCGCGGCGCTACCAACGTGCAATTGCCCATTGTTCAACGGCCCACTGACGCGCCCGGGATTCGAAGTGGCTAGAACGACAGCCTGTTGCAGATCGCATCCGGCGAATTGCATCACGTTTTGGATAGCGCGATCCATGGTCAATGTGCTGCCTGCCAGTTTGCCTTCTGACAAGCAAATTCCATCTTTTACATCAAACTCAAAGGTGCCGAGGTGGTAGCGGCCATCGAGCATGCCAGTCGCGGCTGTGCCGTCTGTGATCAAAATGACGTTATCATGCCCCTTTGCCCTGACGATTAATTTCACGATCGCCGGATCAAGGTGAATTCCATCCGCGATTATTTCCACCGAGAGGCGGGGATTGATCAGCGCCTCGCCCACAATTCCTGGGTCGCGATGAGCTAGTGGGCGCATGGCATTGAACAAGTGTGTCGCGTGGCGGGCTCCAGCGTCTACCGCCGCCCGCGTAATTTTCAGGGACGCGTCCGAGTGCCCGAGACTCACGCACACTCCCAGCGCTACCGCTTTCTCGATGACTTCAAATGCACCGTCCAATTCAGGGGCGATAGTCATTACCCGGATGTGCCCGCGGGAAGCTTGCCAAAACTGGTCGAAGATCTCAAGAGACGGTTGCGTCAGGTTCTTGACAGGATGCACTCCGCGGCGCACGTGACTAATGAATGGGCCTTCAAGATGGATTCCAATTGGTCGCGCCCGCAACTGTCCCGGAATTTGTTTCGCAGATCTCTCAATCGAGTCCGCCAGACGGCTTAAAGCGGCGATCGTAGTCTCCAGAGGCGCAGTGACAGTCGTCGGGAGATAGCAGCTCACGCCATGTTTCGCCAGTGAGTGCTCAATGCAAGGCATGGCCTCCTCGGAAGCTTCCATTACATCGTGGCCAGAGGCGCCATGGACGTGAATATCGAGGAAGCCAGGGGCAAGGATCGCGTCTGCGTAATCAACTAGCTGGCGTCCGCTCGGGATTTCGCGATGTTCCCGCGTGGTGATTTGGGAGATGATGCCATCTTCCACCAGCAATAGCGGTTGATCTATGCGGTCCTCTGGCGTGAATAGAGTAGCGGCAGTGATGGCGATCATGAAGTCAAAGGACAACCTGATTTCGCTCGAAGTCGCTTTTGAGAAATATCTGGTGCCATCGAAGGGACTCGAACCCCCACACCCTTGCGAGTACATGGACCTGAACCATGCGCGTCTGCCAATTCCGCCACGATGGCACGTAACTCTCTAGTTTAGCGGCAACCCTACGAGGCTGCCATCAGGAAGGAGTATAGACAATATTCTACAAGATGTGGAACGCGTAGGGACAGCGGCCCTCGGCTCGTGGTTAAGCGAAGCTTAACAATTTTTTCAAATATGCCTTCATCGAGCTGTGCTCGACTGGAGAGCCGAGGGCGGCTGTCCGAACGTGGACCGTGCGTTGTCTGGATTTCCTTTATACTCACGTTCCATGCAATCACTAAGGTCCTCGATTGAGCACCTTGCTTCACTCGACGAAGTAGAACGCAATCCCGATGCCCGCCAGATCTTCATGGATTTTCGCGATGAACTTACGGAAGGCAAGATCCGTGCCGCGGAGAAGATCGATGGTCAGTGGACGGTGAATGTCTGGGTGAAGCAAGGCATTTTGCTCGGATTCCGGCTGGGCGAACTCAGCAAAATGGGCGAGGACGTCAGCCTTTCCTTCGTTGATAAAGATACATTTCCCGCGCGGCGATTTACGGTCAGGGATCGTGTACGCATCGTGCCCGGCGGCTCGTCTGTTCGCTTGGGAGCATACGTCGCCCCCACGGTAATCTGCATGCCGCCAATGTTCATTAATGTGGGAGCCTATGTGGATGAGGGAACAATGGTCGACTCACACGCGCTCGTCGGGTCGTGCGCTCAGATCGGCAAAAGAGTTCACTTGAGTGCGGCGGCGCAGATTGGTGGGGTGCTCGAACCCATCAATGCGGCTCCAGTAATTATCGAAGACGATGTGCTGGTTGGAGGCAATTGCGGAGTCTACGAAGGCACGCTTGTGCGAACCCGGGCGGTACTAGGGGCTGGTACCATCTTGACCCGTTCGACTCCAATTTACGACATCGTGCGCGGCGAGATCTATCGGGCCAACGGCAAGAAACCATTGGAAGTCCCTGAAAATGCGGTAGTTGTTCCTGGCTCGCGGGCGGTGAAGAAAGGCCACGCGGTAGAATGGAATCTGTCTCTCTATGCGCCGGTTATTGTTAAATATAGGGACGAAAAAACGGACCAGGTCACGGAACTGGAAGACTGGTTGCGATAGCCATTTGGTGGACTTGCGGCGGCCACGAGCGCGGTGTACAACAGCATCGGGAGTGGGCCCGTCTAAGGTATTGGCGGCAACATCATGAGCGCGTTTGCTAGAAATGCGGGGTTTACATTTGCGCTGGCGCTGGCAATGGGCGTCTTTGTGGCGAACGTGCGGGCAGCCTCCGCTCAGGTGGAGTCAGTTAGCGCGTTTACCAATCCTGCTGAGTTAGTTCGCCAGGCGATTGCGAATGAAGTTGCAAGCAGCAACCCTGACGTAAATTTCATGTTTCGGGACGAGATGCAAGCCGCTGACGGTTCTGAAACGAAGCTACTGGTTGAAACGCGCGACGCGATGGTAGGACTCCTCATTGCGAAAAACGGCCGCCCGCTTACACCCGAGGAGAGGCAGGCAGAAGCTGATCGCCTCGAACGGCTCATAAGAGACCCTGCTGAAATGAAAAAGAAGGAGAAGCGGGAGAAAGAGGACTCAGAACGGACGAAGCGCATCCTGAGTGCTTTTCCTGATGCTTTCCTGTATGAAGCGGACGGCTTTGCGTCAGGTGCAGAGGGATTGGGTGCGGCTGGCGATAAATTGGTCCAGCTCAAATTCCGGCCCAACCCGGAATATTCTCCCCCATCCCATGTGGAGCAGATTTTGACCGGCATGCAAGGATACATGCTCATCGACAGTCAGCAGAAGCGGATCGCCAAAGTTGATGGGACTCTGGTAAAGGAGGTTGGCTTCGGTTGGGGGATACTAGGGCATCTCGATCGCGGCGGCCACTTTATTGTTCAGCAGGCTGATATGGGGCAAGGACATTGGGAGATTACCCAATTAGATCTCTCTTTCACAGGGAAGGCGCTTTTCTTTAAGACTCTGAATATTAAGGAAAAAGAAGTGTTTAGCTGCTTTCAGCCCGCGCCTCGAAATCTTAGCTTTGCGGAAGGAGTGGAGCTTTTAAAAAAGCAGGAAGCACAAATGGCGCAAAATCCCAAAGCGCAAACCGAAACGAAAACGGAGAAAATCAGTCGGGCAATGCCGCGCCCGCCGGGGCTCTGAGATAAACACGCTATTTTCCGCTGACTCTTGTTGTGCTCTTAATTACTTCCTTTCTGGTCGTAAGCTTTTCGATCAGGTCTTCTCTTATTTCATATCCCGTGCCTGGCTTGTCGCTTATCGATATTGTGCCTTGCTGGCTAACTTCGACTTCCGGCTCGATAACGTCCTCTTTCCAGTAGCGCTTTGAAGCAGAAACATCTCCGGGCAGGCGAAAGTTTGGCAGCGTGGACATCGCGATATTGTGCGCACGACCGATGCCCGATTCGAGCATCCCGCCACACCACACCGGGACATTCTTCTTTGCGCAAACGTCGTGAACTCTCTTAGCTTCGGTGAAACCGCCCACGCGTCCAACTTTGATATTGATGATTCGACACGCGCGGATCTCGATTGCTTCCGCTGCATCGCGGGCGTGGTGGATCGATTCGTCCAGGCAAATTGACGTCTTGAGTTCTTTTTGCAACCGCGAGTGATAATAAATGTCGTCCTCCCATAGCGGCTGCTCGATCATCAGCAGATTGAATTGGTCGAATTGCGTCAGGTGTTCGAGATCGTCAAGCGTATAGGCGGAATTTGCGTCGCAACTAAGCGTAATCTCTGGCCAGCGCGAGCGAATTCTCTCCAATGCGTTCAAGTCCCAGCCCGGCTTCACTTTGACTTTGATTCGCTGGTAGCCGCCGGCCAGTTCGATTTCAATTTTCTCCAGTAGTTGTTCAATCGAGTCTTGAATGCCGATTGAAACGCCGCATGAAATTTCACGGCGAGTGCCTCCCAAGAGTTTCCATAATGGTTCCTGTTTTTGTTTTGCTTCAGCATCCCATAGTGCATTTTCAACTGCAGCTTTGGCCATTCGGTGTCCGCGAATTCTCGCCATGAGAATTCCGCTGTCGCTGGCTGAACCCAATTCACGATTTAGGACAGCAGGGGCGAGATACTTCTTGATGGTGGTCCAAGCCGTCTCCGACCATTCAGAGCTGTAGAACGGACCTTCGTCAGCCACGCATTCTCCCCAGCCGTCGATGCCGGCGCAATGGGCGGTGACAAGGAGGATGCGGCGGCTCGAAATGCGCCCGAAGCTGGTTTCGAAGAAGTGAACGAGCGGTATTTGAAGCTCGCGGATGGTAATGGCGTCAACTTTCATTTGAAGTCGCGCTACTATGCTCCGATTTTTTTGCCTGCTGCCAAAGGGATTCCAGCTCTTCCATCGACGCATCTTTGGGGCCGCGCCCGGAGAGGCTTAGTTGCTGTTCCATCGCCTGAAAACGGCGCTTGAATTTGCGATTAGTCTTCTTCAGAGCCGACTCCGGATCCACCGTGAGATGACGTGCGAGGTTCACCAGGACGAAGAAAAGGTCGCCTATTTCTTCTTCGATAGGGTTCGGCTCGTCTTCCGAGTTCGGCTCCGGCAACTGTTTCAGTTCCTGCTGTAATTCTTGAACTTCTTCTTCTAGCTTTTCGAACAATCCCCCCACGTCGGGCCAATCAAATCCTACTTTAGAGGCCCGGGAGCCAAGCTTATGAGCTTCGAGCAATGCCGGCATCGCGGATGAAACTCCTGCCAGCACGGATTGTGATTGTTGATCTGCGGGTCCTTTATCACGCCGCTGCTGATCTTTTTCTTGTGTCTTTATCGCCTCCCAGTTGCGCAGCACATCGGAGGAAGTCTCTGCTTTCAAATCCCCGAACACATGCGGATGTCGATTCACCAATTTGCCTGAGAGGCGATCCAATACGTCGTCTATTGAAAACTTACCCTGCTCGTCCGCCATTTGGGAATAGAAGAGGACCTGCAACAGAAGATCGCCTAGTTCTCCTGGAAGCTCATTCCAATCGCGATTGTCGATGGCTTCCAGCACCTCGTATGTTTCCTCGACGGTGTACGGCTTGATGGAATCGAAGGTCTGCTCACGGTCCCACGGGCAGCCTCCCGGACCACGAAGGCGAGCCATGATCGACACCGCGCGCTCAAAACGCTCTCCTGTATTCGGCATGGATAAAACTCTAAATGAGGCACTCCCGGGAAACAAACGGGGGAATGACTTTGGCATTCGTCGTGCCTACAAAAAGATCAACCTTCTCGAAGACCCCCTTGGCGAGAAGAGTTCGGAAGCCCTCCCCCAAACTGTACACATAGGGCTTTGGGTTTGCGACGCGAGCTCGTGGGGTCTCGGGCTCGCGATGATTTGACGATTTGCCAGGACACGCTTGAAACGTGTTCTCTGATCGACGGGAGGTGGGAGGGCACGACCTCCGGTCGGGCCGCAAGTGCGTCAAACGGATCTTTCGGCCCGACTGAAGTCGAGCCCTCCCGGTTAAGACCGACCTACATAGAGCTTGATCAACCAACCGGTGACTTCCGTGTTCTGTTTTTGGCGCTGCCGAGCCTTCGGCAGAAATGCCGTCTATTCGGCTTTGAGGAATAGGGCCGCCAATGGAGGCAGGGTCAACGTAAGGGAATACGGACGGCCATGCACGGTCTGCTCCTCGGCTTGTTTTCCCCCCATGTTGCCCCACCCGCTGCCGCCGTATTCTTTCCCGTCGCTGTTGAGAATCTCACGCCAAAATCCGCCGGAGGGGACACCTATCCGATACGGCTGCCGGGGTACTGGCGTGAAATTAAAAACGGCGAGGATCGTATCTTTTGGGGACTTTCCCCTTCGCAAGAATGAAAGCACGCTTGATGTGTTGTCGTTGCAGTCCACCCATTCAAATCCGGCGAAATCGGCATCAAAAACATGGAGTCCCGGTTCAGCCTTGTAGGTCCGATTCAATTGCTCCACCCAAGCCATCACGCCGCTGTGCACCGGATATTGAAGGACATGCCACTCCAGGCTGCTCTCGTGCGTCCACTCCCGCACCTGCCCAAATTCGTCGCCCATGAACAATAGCTTCTTGCCTGGCTGCGCAAACATATATGCGTAGAGCAAACGTAGGTTTGCAAACTTCTGCCATTCGTCGCCGGGCATTTTCCCGATGAGCGAGCCTTTTCCGTGGACTACTTCATCGTGCGAGAGCGGAAGAACAAAGTTTTCTGTGTATCCGTAGAGCATTCGGAAGGTGAGTGTTCCCTGTAGATACTGGCGATGGATTGGGTCATGGGAAAAGTAGGCGAGTGTGTCATGCATCCATCCCATATCCCACTTCATTCCGAAGCCTAACCCGCCGAGGTAGGTTGGCTTGGAAACCATGGGCCATGCCGTGGATTCCTCCGCGTACATTTGGATTCCGGGAAACTCCTTGTAAGCTTCCTGATTCAGCTGGCGGAGAAAGTCAATCGCATCCAGGTTCTCTCGTCCCCCGAATTTGTTGGGAATCCATTCTCCGGCCTTCCGCGAATAATCGAGGTAAAGCATCGATGCGACCGCGTCTACGCGAAGCCCGTCGGCGTGGTATTGGCCCAGCCAGAACATGCCGCTTGACAGCAAAAAGCTCCGCACCTCGTTGCGTCCGTAGTTATAGATGAGAGTGTTCCAATCGGGGTGGAAGCCGAGACGCGTGTCGGCGTGCTCGAACAGATGGGTACCGTCGAAATATGCCAGTCCGTGCTCATCGGAAGGGAAGTGCGACGGCACCCAATCGAGAATCACTCCGATTCCGCGCTGATGGAGATAATCCACAAAAAACATAAAATCCTGTGGACTTCCGTAACGCGAAGTCGGAGCGAAATAGCCCGTGGTTTGGTATCCCCAGGAACCATAAAACGGATGTTCCATCACCGGCAGCAGCTCGACATGGGTGAACCCCAGGCGTTCCACGTGATTCGCCAGGCGCGGGGCGATTTCACGATAGGTCAGAGGACGATCGTTCTCTTCGGGAACTCGCATCCACGAGCCAAGATGAACTTCGTAAATCGAAATTGCGTCCTGAAGGCCATTCTTATTGGCGCGGTTTTGCATCCAGTCCTGATCCGCCCATTGGTAGTCTAAATCCCAGACAATTGAAGCGGTTCGCGGCGCGACTTCGTGATAAATGCCGAAGGGATCCATTTTGTCGACGACGTATCCCCGCTCTCTCGAAACGATGTGAAATTTGTAAGTCGCGCCTTTGGGAACGCCCGGAATAAATCCTTCCCAGATTCCGGAACTCGCGTGGGGATGAAGCGGACTTGAGCGGCGATTCCAGTCATTGAAGCTTCCTATTACCGAGACGTTGCGGGCATTCGGCGCCCATACGCTAAACGAGACGCCGGAAACACCGCCAACTTTGGTTAAATGAGCTCCAAGGCTGTTATAAGCACGATACTGGCGGCCCTCGTTGAATAGATAAACGTCTTGATCGCTGAGAAGGCCCGAGTTTGCGGAAGGACCAGGAAGGGTTGTTGTCATCTTACTCATCGTTAAATGATATAGACGCTGCGCGCCGGAGTCACTTTGATGCAACTCCGGAGCAAGCCGACCATTTTCGTGAGTAAGTGTACGCTAGATTTCCACCTCGACCCGCGCCGTGGAATCGGCGGGATTGGCGATCTCACCGTGGCGGGCCACGTACATGTCGAGAATGTCATCCAGTTCCTGAGCGCGAATCGGTTTGGAAAGATATCCGTCCATACCGGCGGCGATGCACCTCTCGCGGTCGCCTTTCATGGCATGTGCGGTCAAGGCTATTATGGGCTGCCGGAGTGTGCCGCCTTCTTCGTTTTTTCGAACAGCCGCAGTGGCCTCGAAGCCGTCCATTTCGGGCATCTGCACGTCCATGAAAACCAAGTCGAACTTCTCCTTTTCAAGTGCCGCCAAGGCCTCGCGGCCGTCGGACACGACCTGAACCCTGTGCCCTCTTTTTTCCAGCAACCGGCTCGCGACCCGCTGGTTCACGGGATTATCTTCGGCCAATAGCACTCGCAGGATGGTAGAAGGATCACGCGCGTCCCCCAGAGAGTAGCGAGTGACCAGCGGAATTGCGCCGTGGCTCTCTGAGGCGCCAAGCACTTTGGCGATAGCTTCTCTTAATTCGGATTGCCGAATCGGCTTCAACAAATAAGCCGACACTCCCAGTTGCTGGCAGCGTGCAGCGTCGCCACGGTGACCGGCCGAAGTCAGCATCATAACAATAGCCGCGGAAAGCTCGGGCATTTGGCGGATCTTTTCAATAAGCGTGAAGCCATCCATCTGAGGCATATGCATGTCGGTCACGATCAACGCGTAAGGTTCGCCCGCGCCGTGAGCGCGGGACAGTTCCGATAATGCGGCTTCTCCGCCTTCCACAGAAGTGAATTTCATCTCCCAGCGCTTGAGCATTCCTTCGAGGATCCGGCGGTTCGTGCGATTGTCGTCCACGATCAAGACTTTCACTCCGCGGAGAACTTCGGGAGGGGCGACGCAGCCAACTTCGACCGGCTTCGCATCTGTAACACCCATCCGGATCGTGAAATGAAATTGGCTGCCCTTTCCGACTTCGCTGTGTACCCAAATCTTTCCTCCCATCATCGCGACAAGGCGCATGGAAATGCTCAATCCAAGGCCGGTTCCGCCGTACTTCCGGGTGGTCGAATTATCTGCTTGAGAGAATGCGTCAAAAATGGATTCTTGCTTTTCTGCCGGAATCCCAATCCCCGTATCCGAGACCGTGAAATGGAGCAGGCAGCTTTGCCCGATTCGGCTCTCGACTTCTACCTTGAGCGCCACTTCTCCGTGATCGGTAAACTTGATTGAATTGCTGAGGAGGTTGACGACAACTTGGCGCAGCCGGCTGAAATCGCCGACCAATGTTTCTGGCACTTCCGGAGCCACCTCGCAGAGAAGTTCCAGTCCTTTTTCGTCCGAGCGCACGGCAACAGTTCGGAGCGTTGCTTCCAAGCCATCTCGAATGTCGAAATCGAGCGCTTCAAGATCGATTTTTCCTGCCTCGATCTTGGAGAAGTCAAGAATGTCGTTAATAACGCTGAGCAGGGAGTCGGCTGATAGCTTCACCGTAGAGAGATATTCCCGTTGCTCCTGCGTGAGTTCGGTCTCCAAGGCCAGATCAGTCATGCCCACCACCCCGTTTAGGGGAGTGCGTATTTCGTGGCTCATATTGGCCAGGAACTCGCTTTTGGTCTGGCTGGCAACTTCGGCCCTTTCCTTGGCCGCTTGCAGTTGCTCGGTTCGTTGCTCAATCAACACCGTTAGTTGCCTTTCACGAACGCGCAAACGCCCGCTATAGAGTTTCTGGCCCGCGACAAAGGCCACGCAGAGAAGAATCCCACTAGACGCGTAGAACCAGCGAGTTTGATAAAAATGAGGCCGCAATACGAAACTGACTGACGCTCCTGACTCGTTCCAAACTCCATCGTCATTCGAAGCGATGACGTGGAACCGGTAATTCTTGGGGGGAAGGTTGGTGTAATAAGCGACGCGGCGTGATCCCGCGTCCACCCAATCGCTATCGTAGCCTTCGAGCTTGTATTTGAATTGAACTCGGGCGGGAACCCGCAGACTCAGACAGGTGTATTCGAATTCAATCTTACCTGTACTTGCCGGCAGCTGAAGATCTTGGGCCGGAGCAATTGCTTTGCCGTTGGCCAGCAGCGTTTCAATAACGACCGGAGGTATCAACTCATTTCGTAGAATGTGGTTGGGGTCAACGATGACAATGCCTTTTTGAGAGGTGAACCAGAGTCTCCCGTCGTGAGTTCTCCAACCTCCAGGCTGAGATTCTGGCAGCGAAGCTTCGCTGGTTTTCATTCCGTCGATGACACCGTAGAGCACGCTCGGGACCCACGTCGAGCGGCCTTCAGCGAAGTCGTCCAGATCTCTTTTTTTAGCGAAATAAATTCCGTTGGATGTGCTGATCCACAAATTGCCGCTGTCATCTGCAAGAACGCGGGATGGGTAGTTATCGAAAAGGCCGTTTTCTCTCGTGTAGCGAGTGACGCGGCCATCCCGGATTCGAAAACGCGTAAGCCCGGGAATTCTTCCGCCAAGCCAGAGGCTGCCCCTAAGATCATCAAAAATCGAAGTTACCGGGAAATCGATCTGGGACTGACGGGCGCTCTCGGATAACTGGCCCTTGGCGAATTTGAACAAGCCTTTGACGGTACCAAACCAAAGGATCCCCGATCTGTCCCGATAAATTGTGAAAGTATAATTGCCAGGCTTCGAGAGGGGAGTGGGCTTTCCCTCAAACGTGAACGGTTGTGCCTGCCCATTCTTAAGTCGCAAGGCGAGCGTTTCCGAGGTAGCGACGATCAGACTCTCATCGTCTTCCCCAATCGCTGAGATGTAAGCTTTGGATAGGCGTCCGTGTGTGGGGTATTGGCTGAACTTCCCGTCTTTGTATCTTACCGGGCCGCCTGACCTTCCAAACCAAAGGCTTCCATCTCTTCTCTCGATCATTCCATTGCCATAGCCTCCCGGAAGGCCATTCTTGGCCGTTAAGACGGCAAGAACGCCATTCTGGATCCTTGCCAGTCCGCCGCCCTTGCACATAATGTAAAGAATTCCATCGCGGGTCTCGAGCGCCAAGCCAGTGGAGTTGGACGGCAGCCCCTCCTTGACGGTTAGAGTCGATAGTTTCGTGTCGCGGAATCGGTCCAAGCCGCTGGCCGTACCCACCCAGAGACTGCCCTCTCTATCCTCATACGACGTAAGTACTGTGCTGTCACTCAGTCCATCTGGGGAACCGAAGAAAGACACCTGTCCGTGAGTTATCCTCACCAATCCAGCATCGCCGGTTCCTAACCACAGGTTTCCCTCTTTGTCTGAGACCACGGAGTTGAGTTCACCTCGAATTTTGTCCCGGGCGACCGGTTGCAGAGCTGAGGTCTCCTGATCCAGGAGATACAAGCCGTTTAGCGTTCCAACCCAGAAGTGTTGGTCCGCAAGCTTTGCCATGGCCATTGCATTGATTATTTTTTCTGGGCGGGGAGTCAGTTTGCCGTTTGCATAAAGATATAACGGACTCGCGCCGCTGCTTCCGATCCATATTTTTCCGGGATATTCAAGAAATCCGTTGATCCAACCAGTTCCTTCCAACAGCATTTTGATCACACCATCATGAATCACATAGATAAAGTCATCCGACCCAATGAAGACTTCGTGATCTTTGGACTCAAAGATGCTTCGAATTTCCCCATCTGGAAGTGGAGCGGCTGGGCGGTAATCGAAGAACTCGCCATCACCGTAAATCAGCGTCCTCGACGTAGTGCGAACCAGCAGGTCGCCGTCAGTGCCAATGCAGATCGCTTTTACAGCCTCATCGACAGCCCGGCCTCCAACGACAGGGTTAGTCAGGACAAAACGTACTCCGTCGAACCGTACCAGTCCCGCCGATGTTCTTAGCCAGAGGTACCCGTCCTGACTTTGCAGAATTTGATAGACGGCCTCACCCGGCAGTCCATTCTGTGATGTCCAACTGTCATGGCCATATTGATCAATATTCTTTTGCGGGTCGAGAGCATGGGCCAAGCCAGCCGAACACACGATCATGATGAGAATGAGAAGGAGGCAGTTCTTCCTAATGGTTCGTCTCAAAATGTGCCGGAGGGGGCGAGGACAAAATCTTCGGAAATGGTGGGGCCATCGTTGCCAATTGGGCTGCGATAACGGAGCGACCGGTTCAAGTCTCGTCTGCGCGCGAACTTCCACCTGTCATATATCGGTCATTATGAGGCTTTCCTTTAGATTGGGCAGTCCAGCCAAACTCTCGTTCGCTTGACTCGAGCGAACTGGCTTAAAGGGGCATTCGCCGGTCCAGTGGGGGACCCCTTGCTCGGCGGTGCTGGAGGGGCTGGGCGGAGTCGAACCGCCGACCTAGAGTTTAGGAAACTCTCGCTCTATCCATCTGAGCTACAGCCCCTGCTGGATTTGTTATACAAGATACGGGCCCTTTCAGCACTTGTGACGCGATAGCGTCCGAGTCGCCCATCCCCTGGTTTGACCGTATCAAATTGTCACTGCAGGCTTTGCTAGAGAGGCGACTAAAGGTATAGTGATTCTGTTTTTACACAACGCTTTGGGGCATTTCCGACATCCAAATGCCGCCGAAGCGATTGGGCCTGAATGGGAGGAGTCTCCGTGCGCGCCCGGATACTCATTGCCGACGACAGTCCGGTGGTCAGAAAATCCATTCGCCGCCTTCTGGAAACCAATCCAGCGTGGGAGGTGTGTGGCGAAGCGGCCAATGGGCAGGAAGCTATCGATCAGGCTATGGTTTTAATCCCAGACATCATTGTGCTCGATCTTGTGATGCCGATCATGGATGGCCTTCAGGCAGCTCGCCGGATGGCTGTAATCGCACCAAAAATTCCAACGGTAATGCTCACTATGTATGCCTCGGATCAATTGAGGACGGAGGCCTCGGAAGTCGGGGTTCAAAGTGTAGTGTCAAAATCTCAAAGCGCGTCTCTCGTAGAGACGATCGATGCGTTGCTGGCGAAGCGCGACGAAATGATTGGGCGTCAGTCGGTGAGAAGTGCATGCCATGAATGATTTCGTCGCGGGGATTAGCTCGCTCTTCGGGATGGCTAATAAATCAAACTAGTTGGTCTCTTCCTCACAAACGATTTTTCGCGCCAAGTTTAGCTCCCTTCGGTCAATTGCGAACACTCGGAAATGTCTCAAAATAAGCGAAACACCTTAAATCCCGCGTGGGAAGGGTGTGACAGCACGATGTTTGTTGGGTTTTTTCAATTTTTTCTTGACGAGGGTTCTCGCAGACCTCAATATCTGATTTCCGGGCTACTATCCCATCCGATGCCTCTTCCCCGTGGCATGGCGTAGCGACGGAGTAATCGATACAAAGCATAGCCACAGGAGTGCTGTGATCATGAGTGTCGCCGGCCTACGTCGACTTGCGTTCATTGGTCTTTTTCTTTTTTCAGGTTTGAGTGTCGCGCAAACCGTGCCGCGGATTCTCATCACGAAGCCGGTGGACGAGAGCCAGCTCGCCGTTCTAAAGGGAAACACTCATCCCTTGGCCCGCGCTGAATTCGATCGAGGCGCGGCCCCTGTTGACCTCCCAATGAATCGCATGTTGCTCGTCTTGAAGCGAAGCGATGAACAAGAAGGTGCTTTGAGAAGCCTGATCGATAACCAGCAGGATAAGGCTTCGCCCAACTACCACAAGTGGGTGACGCCGGAACAATTCGGAAAACAGTTTGGGCCGTCGGATCAAGATATCGCGCAAGTGACCTCGTGGTTGCAGAGTCATGGCTTTCAGATTGCTGAAGTGAGCAAGGGCCGGACCGTCATCGAGTTCTCCGGGACCGCCGCGCAAGTACAAGAAGCGCTGCATGCTTCAATTCATAAGTACGCAGTGAACGGCGAAGAGCACTGGGCGAATTCGAACGACCCTCAGATACCGGCGGCGTTAACGCCGGTGGTGGCGGGAGTGTTGACGCTGCATAATTTTCTAAAGAAACCGCAGATCCATGTTTCGGAACATGAGATCACCGCAAGACTTGAGCCGGCAGAGTCAGGCAAACGGCCGCAGGTTACCTTTGCTGGGACGCCTCCCTTGCATGCGCTGGGCCCCCCAGATTACGCGACAATTTACAACATCAACCCGATTATCAACAGCGGAAGTGTTGGCAATGGCGTCACAATCGGTGTGGTTGGACGCAGCAATCTTTTTAACGAGGGACAAGATGCGCGTCAGTTCGACGTAATTTTTTGGGGAGGTGTGCCAGCAAACCTCCAAGTAATACTGAATGGACCCGATCCAGGCGACTTGGGAGGAGGAGAAGAGGCGGAGGCGACTCTGGATGCGACTTGGTCTGGAGGGTTAGCTACCGGGGCGACGGTGGACTTTGTCGTCTCGGCATCGACTAATACTACTGACGGCGTTGATCTTTCTGAGCTTTACATAATCGATAACAATCTCACCGACATCATGACCGAAAGTTTCGGTGGCTGCGAAGCGGATCAAAGCAGTGCCGAAGCGTCTGCTATTTCCAGTCTGGCCCAACAAGCAGCCGCTGAGGGAATTACATATATCGTTTCATCTGGAGACTCAGGCGTTGCCGGTTGCGACGACCCTAACAGCGAAGCGACTGCTAAACGTCCTCCTTCAGTAAATATTTTGGCCTCGCCGCCTTACACCATCGCGGTCGGCGGCACGATGTTTAATGAGAACGGACAAGACAGTACATACTGGAGCTCCGGTACTACTTCGGTGGAGACGGCGCTCTCCTATATTCCTGAGAACGCATGGAACGAGAGCTGTGCTCTTTCCACCTGCCCAAAAGGGGAGGTTCCGGGAATCTGGGCTGGTGGTGGTGGCGCAAGCATCTTCTATACCAAGCCAGAATGGCAATCCGGCGTAACGGGCATACCCAATGACGGAGCACGGGATTTGCCGGATGTCTCGCTGACAGCGGCGGGGCATGATCCATATCTGATCTGTTTCGAAGGTTCTTGCGTCCCAGATTCGAACGGCGAAGTCTCCTTCCTCGGTATTAGTGGAACCTCCGCATCAGCACCATCCTTTGCCGGAATTATGGCGATGGTCGATCAGAAGACCGGATCCCGACAGGGGCAGGCTAACTACGTGCTCTATCGATTGGCTGCGGTCGAGAATTTTTCCCAGTGCAACGGCTCCAAGCCAGGAGGCTTTCTAGTAAGCACGTGCGTGTTTAATGATGTGACCCTGGGCAACAACTCGGTTCCGGGCGACGCAGATTATGGGAGTCCTAATGCGAAATATCAAAGTTCCGTTGGCTATGACCTCGCGACCGGATTGGGGTCCGTTAATGTGACCAATCTCGTAAATGCGTGGAACTTGGTGACCTTCAATGCCACAACCACGACCGCTTCCCTTAGCCCTGTGAATGCGGTGCACGGATCCGCAATCACCGTAAATGTCGATGTGACCGCAAATAGCGGCAAACCGAGCGGGGCAGTATGGCTTGTCGGAGGCCCCCAAACTGGGAACCTGGTCGGCGACAAGACAACTGCTGTTTTTACGTTAGATGCTACAGGCTCTGCCGCTGGCGTAACTCATCTGCTGCCCGGCGGGACGTATCAGGCGAACGCCCACTATGCCGGTGATGGGACCTATGCTCCCAGCGACTCGTCGCCCGTGACCGTAACAATACAGCCCGAACCGAGCGTAACCAGCCTCTCCGTGCTTACAAAGGATCAGAACGGGAACTTGGTTCCTTTCACGGGTGGTCCGTACGGAACGTCTGTCTATTTTCAGGCACACGTCGTCGGACAATCAGGCTACGCTACTCCGAGTTCAATAGTAGAGTTTTCGTACGGTAACATCTTTGCTACTAATGCGAATCTTGATCGTAACGGCTACGGATTGGCCGGGAGTATATCGAATTTCTCTCCGGGCTCATACCCAGCTGCCGCCCAATATTTTGGCGACGTGAGCTTCAAACCGAGTTCGTCCCCGATTGTTTCTTTCGCAATAACTCAAGCTCCAACCACCATTTCCCTTACGTCGTCTCCTGATTCTCAGGGCGTCACACTTACTGCTTTTATTAGTCAGGCTGGCGGTGGTAACCCACCTACCGGTTCAATTACTTTTTATTCCGGGGGTACTTCCCTCGGCACCTTGCCCGTAACTCAAGTGTATGGGCCGAATGGAACGCTCCAGAACGGGGCGAACTTCAGCGACCCGCAGCTCCCAAATGGGCAATATTCAATGACAGCGAGCTATAACGGCGACACCAACTACCTCGCTTCGACGTCGGCATCTGTAAATGTGTCGCTGCAACCTGATTTTTTATTGAGTCCTTTTATCAGCACTGCTTCGGTTCCGCCCGGCCAATCAGGAATTTTTGAAATGTTTGTGAACTATGTCGACGGATTCACGGGAACAATAACCTTCAGTTGCTCCGGCTTGCCCAAGGAGTCCAGTTGCAGCGTGCCGTCGGTTACTAGCTCTGGGACAATTGCCTTCGTCACAGTAACCACGACCGCTCCCACCGCGGTAAAGGCCTCCGGTTCTTCGCGGCTTGTTTTTTGGACGACAACGCTCGGTATAAGTTTCGCCGGGATCTTCTTAGTTGGCGTTCCAGTCTGGCGCCGACCTTCGAACACTTTCTTTTCACTAATCCTGGCCGCGTTTCTGGTGGCTGCAATCGGCTGTGGCGGCGGTAGCAGCAACGTCACCAATGCCAGTACCACTCCCGTGCCCCAGAGTGATCCCGGGACACCAGCGGGCACGTACGGGATAACTGTAACGGCGACCAGCGGAGCGCTATCTCATAGCGAGGCGTTCACGCTCATTGTCCAATAGCCCAACGAATCGAACCACAATGATTCGAGCGGGGTGTGGAACTTCTTCTTGTCGCCTTCGTATTATGATTGGGCAACTCTGAGGGTGTGGCCTAACTGCTAACCGCTGAATCATCCTCATTTATCATCGCTACACCTTAGAAATCACATGCGTGCGCTCTTCGAAATTTTCGGACAGACTCTTCGAACTTTGTGGGCGCATAAGCTGCGTTCTTTTCTCACCATGTTTGGGATCGCTTGGGGAGTGGGGTCGCTGCTTCTCCTAGTTGGCTTGGGGGAAGGCTTTCGTTCCGGTAATCGGAAGCAGTTCGATGAGCTTGGTGAGAATGTCATCTTCATTTGGGGAGGCCGGGCGCCTGCCCTGAATGGCAGTTTCACCAGCATGCGCCAGTATTATTTGACCTACGACGATTACCTCAACGTTCTGGCAGAATGTCCCGATGTTAAGGCTGCCGTGCCAGTGATCCAGCGCAGCGACATTCGCGCGGTGAGCGATTTCTACCAGAGCAGTGGGCAGGTGATCGGGTCCTTGCCGGTCTTGAATCAGATCCGCTATCTGCCGCTGAACGACGGCCGCTGGCTTAACGATATGGACATAACTCAAAAGCGCCAGGTGATTGTTCTCGGAGATGAGTCTCGCCGCATACTGTTTCCCGGCCGTCCTGCGATCGGTAGCACAATTTTGTTGAACGGAATGCGGTTTCAGGTCATTGGGACGATGAAGCGCCTGGGGCACGGCAACAATAACGACCAAAATCTGAAGAACTTTATCCCCTTCACCACTATGCACGAAAATTTTCCTCCGCTGGACATTGGGAACGCTCCCAATGTCATTTCGTTGATGGAGTATCAGCCGAAGTCGCGCGACCGGCATGAAACCGCCCAAATTGAGGTACACAAAGTCGTCGCGCGAAATCACGGCTTTGACTACACCAACCCCGATTCATTCGACGAGTGGGACACTGTCCGATCTGTGGATCAGGTTGGCAAGATTTTTGATGCAATGAATACTTTCTTGGGAAGCGTGGGACTGGTAACCCTCGCACTCGGAGCGATTGGAATCATAAACATCATGCTAGTCGCGGTTGCTGATCGCACGCGGGAGATCGGTCTTCGGAAGGCGCTCGGGGCAACCAATCGAAGCATCATGTTCCAATTCTTTGTTGAGGGCGCATTTCTGACCTTGTTAAGTGGAGGGCTCGGTATGGCGGGGGCCGCCGGTCTCATGGCGGCCTTGTCGACTCTGCCTCAGCCTCAAGGGTTCGACACGCCTCAGATCGTGCCATCGACTGCCGTGCTGGCCATTCTTTCGCTGGCGTTCGCTGGTGTCGTGGCCGGGCTATATCCGGCGCGGAAAGCCGCTGAGTTGGCGCCAGTCGAGGCGCTCAGAAGAGAATAAATGAAGCGCGACTTGCTAGAACAAGCTTACGGCGCAATGCGGCACGACTTGCGCAAGACGGTCCTGACCATGCTTGGCATGGCATGGGGAATTGCCACGGTCGTACTGCTGCTGGCTTACGGACAGGGTTTCGGGCGCGCCATACAGAATATCTTTGAAAGTTTTGGAGCAACCGCTATCGGCATCTTTCCGGGACGCACTTCACAACAGGCCGGTGGCAATAAGGCTGGCGTGCCAATCCGCTTCACTCAGGACGATGTGGAGTTGGTCCGCAACGTCGCCCCACTGGTCCGCCACGTTTCCCGCTTTTCGCAGGTTCAAGGCACAGTTCAGAACGGGTCGCGTTCGTTCAGTTTTCCAGTTCTCGGTATCGACCCCTCGATGCTGGATATCTGGAATCTCAATGTGGAAAACGGACGCTTCATCAACGACGAAGACAATCTGAGCCATGGACACTTTGTGGTACTGGGATCGGAAGCAAGGGATAAATTGTTCTCCGGGATGCCAGCTTTGGGCGAATGGGTTCGCATCAATGGAGTCAGTTTTCAGGTTGTGGGTGTGTTGCAGCCCCGCATGCAGGAAGCGGACAACGATGACAACCGGACCACTTATCTTCCGTTCAATTCAACAGACGTTCTGACTGACACGCATTACCTGGGCGGCATTTGGGTGGATTCCATTGGCGTCGACCACACGAAAATTACAAAGACCATACGTGATTCGTTAGCGTTAGCTCACAGCTTCAAGCCGACCGATGAGCGGGCCGTGTTCATCTTCGATGCCATGAAACAGCTGGAGCAATTCAGCATCATTACCATGGGCTTGAATATTCTGCTTGCGTTCATCGGGACGATTACTCTTGGGATTGGCGGCATTGGCCTAATGAACATCATGCTGGTCTCGGTCACCCAGCGGACCCGCGAAATTGGGGTCGAGAAAGCGTTGGGTGCTCGCAGGCGGGACATCCTGTTTCAGTTTCTCTCCGAGGCAATGGTGATCACTGCAGTTGGGGGTGTTCTTGGAATTCTGCTTTCTTACGCGGTCTCATTTTCCGTCGGCACCTTGACCCTTTATAGTGCGCTAGCGAAGCATGCGGATGCAGGAGACATCAGGCTCATAGTTGCGCCGAAGATTCTTCTTATCGCCACGACAATTCTCGGAATAGTGGGTGTAGCAAGCGGAATGTTTCCTGCTATGAGGGCAGCAAGACTAGATCCAATCGAGGCGCTCAGGTACGAGTGAGGGCTTCCGAGTCGGTTCCAATCGATTAGCCCGCTTTACGCGGAACTTCGATTTGCGGATCGGTTGCAGTGACAGCCCTCTTCGATTCCGTCATCTTCCGAATGCGGCGGACTTCCAAAAAAGTTAGTGCTGACATTGTTGAGATCAGGCTGCCAAACATCACCACCACGATGTCCATATTTGTAGCGCTCCTTAGAGTCCATTCGCGCACAGCAGACTCGTGCTGATTCGCATCTTATACGGAAACAGTGGGAAAACCATAAAGATTGAGGTTTTACGTTATGGTTCGGGCCTCATAGGGCGCTCAAGTTTATGGACGCGCAAAAGTAGGCCGGGGACCGTATAATAAAAACTTAATGCCCAAGTATTCAATTGTTGTTCCCCTGCATAATGAGCAGGAGAATGTGACAGACCTTTATGACCGTCTGAAGGCGGTTATGGAAGTGAACGGCGAGAGCTTCGAAATCGTGCTGGTCGACGACGGGTCTAGGGATCACACGTTCAGTCTTCTTCGCGAAATCGCCGCTATCGACAGCCGCATAACAGTCGTGAAACTACGGCGCAACTTTGGGCAAACGTCGGCTCTAGCGGCGGGTTTTGATCATTCCCGCGGCGAGTACGTGATTGCGATGGATGGCGATTTGCAGCACGATCCTGCCGATATCCCGCTGTTTCTGGAGAAGATTAGTGAGGGGTACGACATCGTCAGCGGTTGGCGCAAACGCCGCATCGATAATCTTTGGTTGCGGCGAATCCCTTCGAGATGCGCCAATTGGCTGATGGCAAAGTTAAGTGGCGTGGATATCCACGATTTCGGGACTACGTTTAAGGCTTACCGGCGAGACATTCTGGAACAAGTGCCGCTGTATGGCGAACTGCACCGCTTTATTCCGGCGTTGGCGTCCTGGCACGGAGCGTCGATTTGCGAGGTGCCGATTCGCAACGTGAACCGCGAGCGCGGAGCCTCTCATTACGGAATTTCCCGAACGTTTCGAGTCTTTTTCGATCTGATCACGATTCGCTTTCTTCTGCGTTATCTTTCCCGGCCCCTGCATTTTTTCGGGACGCTGGGGATGTTAAGCATCTTCGCCGGGTCGGGCGTCACTCTGTGGCTGCTGATCGAGAAGTTTCTGAATCACGCCGATGTGATGACTCACCATGGTCCCCTCATGATTTTTGGCGCGGTCCTGCTGTTGGCAGGCCTCAATATGCTGGCGGTGGGGTTATTGGGTGAGATGCAAGTGCGCCATTACCACGAGCCTACGCGTCGTGGGCCTTATTCGGTCGACCGCGTTCTGCGGGCGCAAAGCGAAGAGCACACGATTTCGGAATAGGTCCTTCCGGACAGACCATCGCTCATAAAAACTGAGAGTTAGCAGGACCGCGCTGGCTTTTGCCATGAAGAAAAGGCAGTGAGCCAAGCAGTAGCGCAACCGCAGGAAATATGAGCCAACCGACGATAAAATGACCCAGGAAGTCGATGGAGTGTACCCGGTGGCCACCGATGCTGGCTAAAGTGACCACGAGCGCCATCAGTAAATTAACTGCGCCGCCAATAAGGATGACCGGACTGAGTGCAACTAGAATGAGTCCAGAGAAATCGGCACCGGCTCGTCTGGCTAGAAATGTTGCTCCGGCACCAATCGGAAGCAAGGCCAGAAGCCAGGGGACGTGGACGACAATGGCTCCGTATTTGAAAGGCAACACAAGCGGGGGCGGGCCGAAACTGTCATCGATGGCCATGACCGCTGCCGCGATTGTCACGCCAACAATGGCAGGGATACCGACTTGCTTCTGAAATACGGTCACCGCGAACATCTCATTTGTGAAATGCCTCTTTGTTTACTACATACGGCATTTTCGTGATGTCTCCGCCATAGTTCTGTTCCAAAACATCGATTAGGCCTTGTATGCAGCGCCCCGCCATTCCTTTATTCGGATCCGGAGACAGACGCGTAATTTTGGCCGCGCTCGCGAAATGCGGATAAAGGCGACAACGGTCTTCGATAGCGGGATCTCTCAGCGGTGAATCTGCAGGCAGAGGTTCTTTTTCGTAGACGTCTAGGGCCGCACCAGCGATCCAATTTTCTTTGAGTGCCTTTGCCAGTGCTGTTTCGTCTATCACAGGACCTCTGGACGTGTTGATCAGGAAGGCTGTTGGCTTCATCATTCGGAGGGTCTTTTCGTTGAACAGATGATGTGTCGGCGTCGCGCTTTCGCCCTCGCGAATCAGCGGTACGTGGACGCTGACGAACTCGGCTTGGCGAAGCGCCTCATCGAAGCTCACATATTTGATCCAAGTGTGCTCTTTGCAAATGCCGCGCTTGTGACGCAAATCCATAATTTCCTGAATGCTATTTACGTAGTCCTGGTTCTGATATGCAGGGTCATAGCACAGGATGTTCATATCAAATCCCGCACATTTCTTGATCATCGCCAGACCGATACGGCCGGTTCCTATGATTGCGATTGTTTTGCCGGTAACTTCGTCTCCTAGAAACGGCAGGTGAGGGTGCCAATATCCCCATTTGTTCTCGCGGGTAAGATGCTCCGCCGACCACATTTTTCGAGCCAACGATCCAAGCATGAAGAAGGCGAATTCGGCCGTGGCTTCAGTGAGGACATCAGCCGTATTCGTGAAGGGGATTTTGAAACGATTAGCGTCAGCGCGGTTGATGTTGTCGAAACCGACCGCGTATTGCGCCACAACCTTTAGCGTGCCTCTTCCTGCTTCGAACACTTCCGCGTCAACCTGATCGCGAAGAGTAGTGATAAGTCCATCGATCCCAGAGTTGACCTTTTCAATGATTGAGCTTTTCTGGGGCGCTACCGGATCTGGGTATACCTCGACCTCATAGCCGCGCTGCCGCAGCAATTGAATGGCATCGCCGATATCGCAGGTGGCAAAAACGCGAAATTTGTTGGGCATGATTGTTTATTAGTTTTGTCACCCTAAGCGAAGCGAAGGACCTATGTAGTCGAATGGGGAATGCATAGGTCTTTCGCTTCGCTCAAGATGACAATTCAAACTTTGTCCCGAAATCTATCGAACGCTTACACAAACTGCCAGCGCGTTGCGGAATTGAGCGACCTCTTTTCGTCCAATCCAAATACCACGCGGGGGCGAACCGTAAAGATAGGCTCTTTTAACGAGAGGATGTCCGCCTCAAATCCTGACATGTCGAACTTGTATTTTCGTTCCGCGCGCTTGAGGAAGTCACGTCGAAGAGCGACATCAGGTGTCTCTTCTGCAACGCCCTCGACAATCACTGCTTCATTGGCCAGTTCGGTGCAGACCACGCAATGTCGGTTCTTTTTCAAATTGCGGGACTTTCGCGATTGCCTGCCGGTGCTAAACAAAAACGTTCCGTCCCGCCACAGCCCCCAGACCACCATCGTGTGCGGACTTCCATTTGTTTTGACTGTGGTGATCCAATAGTTGTGTGATTTGGTGAGCCTCTGCTCGGCCCAGCGCCATGGCAGCAGTCCCTTGGTGCCTTTCGGAAGGCCATATCCCGGCATGTGCGGGCGGCTTGCCTTTGGTTCGTCGTCTTTCAGAACCGTTTTCTTTGGTGTCACGCTGGCCTCCCACTACAACCTTCGTTCTGTCCACCGTTCGATACGATCCAATGCCTTCTGCAGATTCTCTAATGAGTTGGCGACGCTGAAGCGCAAATATCCCTCTCCGAAGGCGCCGAACGAAGTGCCGGACAAACATGCCACGCCTGCTTCTTCGAGTAGGGCATGAGCCAATTTCTGAGACGTCCATCCTGTTTCGGCAATGTTGGGAAATACATAAAAGGCCCCTTTGGGCATGCGGCAGGAGAATCCTTTAATTCGACTGAGACCAGCCACGAAAAAGTCGCGGCGACGCCGGAATTCCGCGCGCATGTGATCCACGGACGACTGATCGCCACGAAGTGCTTCGATAGCAGCCCTCTGAGTAAAGCTAGCCGTGCAGGAATTCGAATTGGTCATCAACCGGCTAATATGGACCGCCAAGTCTGGACGCATGACGCCGTATCCAATACGCCACCCGGTCATGGCGTATGTTTTAGAGAATCCATCGAGAAGGATCGTTCGTTCGTGAAATCCGGGTACTGAGATAATCGAATGATGCACGCCCTCGAAAATCAGACGGCTATAGATTTCATCGGAGAGCACCATAACATTGCGATCGCCGATGATCTCGGCGATGCTCCGAACCTCGCCTTCGTTAAGCACTCCGCCCGTCGGATTCTGGGGCGAATTGAGGATAATCAGTTTGGTGTGATCGTTGACGAGTGAAGCCAACTCATCGAGGTCGAATCCGAAGTCTTTTTCTTCCCGCAATCGGATGGGAACGGCCCGGCCTCCTGCAAAGCGAATCATTGACTCGTAAATCGGAAAACCGGGGTTCGGGTAAATGACTTCGTCGCCTTCGTCGACTAGCGCCAGAATGCAGAAGAAAATAATTGGTTTGCCACCCGGCACGACTACGACTGAGTTACTAGTGACTTCTACCCGGCGTGTCCGGCTGACTTCTTCCGCGATAGCTTCTCGCAATTCAGGGTACCCCGCTGAAGGACCGTAATGGGTCCAGCCGTCGTGAAGGGCATGCACGCCAGCTTCAACTATGTTTGCTGGCGTGTCGAAATCCGGCTCGCCGATTTCGAGGTGAATAATTTCCTTTCCTTGGCGTTCAAGAGCCCGAGCTCTGTCGAGGACTTCAAAGGCCGTCTCAGTGCCGAGTCTCGACATACGTTCTGCAAGGCCGAGTGTGAAATGAGCCCCCATAATTGAAAATAGCGCTAGCAAGTGCGCAGACGGGAAAGGCGCAAACTAGCCATTGTACCCGGAGATTTAAGCGCGAGCGGCGTGCGGCTTCAAACCAGAAAATGCGGCTGTCGATTGTTGGCATCAATCTGCAGAACTTCATCTCGAGGCGGGCGAAACGAACCGAAGCGAGGCTCCATCGTCGCGATCGTGCAGAGAACATAAAATAACGCGGCGTTCGCCGGCACTTGGAGGTTGAAATCCACCAAGCTGTGCACCAGGATACCCGTGACACCAAGGAGCGCGGCAAGGGCAACCCCGCCGTTTATGTCCACAGGCCAGTTGCGCAACTTTTTCGACCCGATACGGAAAACCAACGATAAGAACCAAATCATAGTGATGAATCCGGCGGCGCCTAACTCGATCAGCAGCTGCAAATAATCGTTATGAGCCTCATCTATGTAATAGCTGGTATAAAAGCTTCGAAACTGAGGATAGACATATTCAAAAGTGCCCAGTCCCCATCCCAGGGACGGACGATGCGGAAACATTTTCAGCAAGTCTCGATCGATGGCCAGCCTTAAACTCCCCGTAATCTCGTGCCTTGTGGATTCAACGTTGATAAGTCGACCGATTGTGGCGTAGCCGCCGATCCAAGCTGACAACGAGAGTAAGAGGGTCGCGAAAAGAGCCAATGTCAATCTGTTCGAAAGTGAGCTGCGTCTGGAACTTCGCTGCCAAATCAAAATGCAAACCAACAAGATAAGCTCGCACATGAAAGCAACCGCGCCACCGCGTGATCCGCAGAGAAAAATGGTGGTTCCCATAACCGCTGAGACCACAACAGCAGCTTTTCGCAACCCGCCTCTTGCATAGCTCGAGAGCGAGAAAACAAGCGGAATAGGGACCAGCATTTCCATCAGTCCCGCATAATGGTTATGGTTTACGTAGGGGCCGTAAATCCAACTCCAGCGCGGTGGAGTTCGCAACCAGTATAATCTGCCGTTAGAGGCCAATCCCTGGAAGAGGCTAAATGTCGCAACCGCCATACCATACGCGGAAAACGATATCGCAAGAATTTTGACTTGCGAAGTCCTGCGCAAACACTGGACCGTCAGGAAGCAGAGCAAGCCATACGCGGCATAAAGCAGTCCACTGGAGAAGGTCGCGTATCGATATGCGCTATTCCGTGTGGCGATCTGCAATGCCACCAGCGCCGCAAATACCATCATCGGTGCGAACAACGGGCTCCAGCTGATTGGTAGTTCATTGGACAAGAGTCGCGATGCGGTCCAGACGATAAACAATACGACGGCCCCAGCTTCCAATGAAAAGATAGCCCATGGTTCGACTCCTCCGAATGCAAGCGGCCCGAGTAACAACAGCGCAAATACACCATAGAAGACAAAAGAATCTGTTGCGGACCGCGATTCAGTCTGCTTGACGAGGAGTTCCGGACGGTATGGGAGGGGAAGGCGAGAAGTCACTTAGCATTCTCTTCCTGTTTGCGCTGCAGCCGAATATTATCAATCCAAAGTTTGCCTCGAATGGGGCTTCCCGCAGGCACTCGCGATATTCTCAGCCGCAGTAACCTGGTTTCAGGCCCAGTCTTGAACTCCCCGCTCACTTGTCGCCAAGCGGGAGAGTCCTTAAGATCCTCACTGTCGAACAATGATTCTTGCGTGTAGTAATCCCGAAGAATGAAATGAGGGCCGCCTGCGCCTTGCATATTCCGCGTTTTAAAATAAGCCGAGAATTGATACCGGGTGGCCGGTTCAACAGAAATCAATTGACCGATTCCAGAATCTTCAAGGCCGCGACTGTCATAGGAGATCAATAGAGAAGGCGAGCTGAGATGCGGTTCAGTTGGATCCAACGCAAGAGTGACATCTGATCGCTTTTCGTAACTCCAGTCAAAGCCGGCGTTGAGTACTGGTGAATTAAAATTTCCATTCACGACTAGATTCTCCACGGTAGTTTGGTAGTTCTTTAGATCGCTGAGGTCTCCCGCCTGCCGCCAAACCATCCCCGCTTGCTCTGGTTGATTTCGACCGATGAGATAACGAACATAATCGAAAACAACTCCTAGACTAACTGGTTGATGGAGCTCGACTATGCGCCGCCACACTTTGGCTACGGAATCGTTGTCGCCCTTGGACATCAGGAATTCCAGAAAGGAAGAATAACTACCTGAAGTTCGCGGGATGGCGTCGCGCAGCAGGGAATCCACGTCGGGCCGGAGCTGCCAGCAGAGTTGCAGCGCCGGCCCAGCCAAAACCGGGGCATTCTCCAAAACGACCCGGAACTCTTTCAATCCGGAGTCGACGTCGCCCTCGGTAACAAAGAAGTTGCCCGCGGCCCATGCCACCGTGGAGTTTTTAGGATCGACCGCGACGGCATTTTGCAACGCTGCCCGACGTTCCCGGGCAAGGCCAAGTGAGCCATCGGCCGCCGCGAGTCCCATCCAATATTCGGCTTCGTGCGAATTCAACGCGACGGCGGTGCCGTAAGAATCAACCGCCTTTTGCAATTGTTGCGTCACCGAGTAATATTCCCCGAGTTGAAAACGATATTCAGCGTTTCCAGGCTGAAGACGGACGGCCATCCGCAAGCCGTCAAAATCCGCTCTCTTAGAGAACCGGAAAGCCAAGTACTGCGAGGACACCAAGGCAAGGTACAGCGAGCCTGCTAAGAAACCGAGGATTAGAACGATTCTCTTAAAGACCGGAGTTGTTATGGACATGCCGGAGCAACCGCAGATGTTCGTTTCAGGATTTTATCTCGCGGTAACAGAAACGATATCGTCGCCGCTCGATTCGGTCTGGCGGCTGTCGTCCTCGTAAGTGTCGCGGTAATAAGAACGCGCAGTTTTTCTCATTTGGCCGTAGTAAGAATAATAATCCGGAGAATGCAGGTTGACAGCGTTTAATAAAACACCACTCACCTTGGCGTTGACCTGGAGCAGAATATCGCGGGCTTGCTTCAACGCATGTTTGGTGGTGCTGCCGGCTCGAGTGACAAGTATCACAGCGTCAGCCCGGGCGGCCATGACAACAGCATCGGTAACCGGGAGGGTGGGCGGAGTATCGATCACAACGTGATCGTATTGCTCGCGTAGGTCGCCGAGTACGGATCCCATTTCTGCGGAAGCGAGAAGTTCAGCCGGATTCGGCGGCTGACTTCCCGCCGGAAGCACAAACAAGTTCGGTACTAGCGGTGAACGCACAATGGCTTGCTGAAGACTAGTACTCCCCGTCAAGACATTGCTCAATCCCATCTTCGGTACGACTCCCAGCATTCGGTGAATACTGGGGCGCCGTAAATCCGCGTCAATTAACAGGACCCTGGCGCCTTTTTGAGCCAAAACTATCGCACAGTTGATGCTGGTGGTAGTCTTGCCTTCCTCCGGAAGCGCGCTGGTGATCAGGATCACTTTCGGGGGAGCTCCGACCGACGTCAACAGCAACGACGTGCGCAAGGCCCGATAAGCCTCGGCCATTTGGGAGTGAGGCCGAGACTTAGTGATGAGTTCCATGCCTTCTTTTGCAGGCGGAAGAGAGAGCCGCTTCCCCCCGTTGCCTTCTCCAGCAAGCGCGGTCCCGAGCGGAATCATTCCGAGGGACGGCAGCATCGACACCGCTTGAGCCTGTTCAATGGTGCGAACCGTGTTGTCGAGGCCTTCCAGAACAAACGCTAATAAGACTCCCGTGGTCAGACCGAGAGCCAACGCGAAAGTCAGGTTTCGAAAAACATTCGGCTCCGCCGGAGACTCAGGAACCCGCGCCACGTCGACTGGTCGAATGTTATTCGATCGAAGGCCCGCGGTTAATCCAGCTTCTTTCAGCTTTTCCAGCAAATTCTCATAGAGCGTTCTGTTGGCTTCCGCATCGCGCTTCAAAAAGTTATATTCGATGGCGCTCTCGTTCAATTGATTGGCATCCTGCTTCTGCTGATCAAGCGCAGTGCGCAATAGACTTTCGCGCGCGAGCGCAGCAAGATAATCACCACGCAACCTCGCCACTACTTTCTTTCTTTCAGCCTCGGTTTGCGAGTCCACTTCTTTAAGTTGGTCTGCGAGCTGGGCCAACTTTGGATAGGACGGTCCAAACTGCGCTCCCAGTTGGGCAATCTGTATTTTTAAATCCGCGTGCTCCCCCTGCAATTTCTGCAATAGAGAGGAGGCAGAGTTGGTTGCCGTCGTGGTTGCAGACGCCGCTGAGATTGAATCCGGATCGCCTGATTCGACGAGCCGGTAAACTGATTCCCTCTCCATCCGACTGGACTCGGCCTCAGTTAGCTCTTTGTTTAAGTCATCCAGTTTGGAAGTGGTTATGTTCTGTTTTTCATCAATTCCAAGGATTTCGTGTTCTTTCTGATATTTGACCAGCTTTTCCTGAGAAGTCTCGACCTTCATTTGCAGATCGACCAACCGCTCGGAAAGCCAGTCAGATGTCTGCATCGTCGAGTCAAAACGAGTCTTGAAGTTCTGCTCCGCGTAAGTGTTTGCCAGCGTATTTACGACCCGCGCGGCGAGGTATTTATCGGGACTTCGATAATGAATGTCGATGACTCTGGTATTCGGTTCGAGTGAAACTTCTAGACCGGACTTGAAAGCGGCAATCAACTCTGACGCTCTCTCTGACTCGGGCTGAAGGGCATCGGTGGTTAGCCCCAAGGAAGAAGGCGGAGCGGTGGACGGCGGAGCGGTTCCCGACTGCTTGTCGAGATTGAGTTGCTTAATAACTTGCAACGCCAGCAAATCACTGCGAAGGATGCGAACCTCGGTGTCGAGATCAGTTGGATCGGAATAGTCATAACCGCCGTTGCCGGAATCCTTAACGTTGAGCGTAACGGGATCCATTCTGTTTACTGCAATGCTGCCCACGGCGTCGTAAATCGGGGTACTTCGCAGAGTAGCGATAAGAACGGCCGTAAAAATCAGCAGCAAACAACCCAGTACTACCCACTTGCGCTTGAGGAGAACGTGGCAGTATTCCCGTAATAGCGACTCCCGCATTGAAAAGGAGGAAGGGTTATAGGGCGTCCATTGGCGGTTGAGCGAAATAGGAAAGGCGGACTGAACTTCGCGCTCTCGATACCCATTAGCCTGGATAACCGGACCCAAATTCATTAAAGCTCCTAGGCAAAAACTTGTGGTCAAGGTAACGAAGCGATTTCTTCGATATCTTCGGCCCGCTCAAACCCCAAGCGCGGAGCCATCCACAAGTGGAACAGGTTGCGCACATTCTAGCACCCTGCGGAATGCACTAATAAGCAAATTTGAAGGCGCCAGGATGTTAACGGATGAGCCAAGTCAAGGCGCATGGCCTAATCTCCGCTATACTACGTGGCTGGAATCTGATTGTTCCGCAGGCTTGCGCGGGATTATTGGCTTCGCAGTTTTTCTCCTGGCACTCTTGAGGAATCAAATGAACTGGTCCGAACAGATTGTGCTGGTCACGGGAGGCACGGGCTCGTTCGGCAAGAGATTCATCGAGTTAATGCTTGCGGAGTACCATCCGCAAAAGTTGATCGTCTTTAGTCGTGACGAACTCAAACAGCATGACATGCGTGCGTCAGGATTCGATCATCCCAGCTTGCGATATTTCATCGGCGACGTGCGGGATGCGCAACGGCTGGAACGCGCTTTTTCCGGAGTGACCGTCATCGTACACGCTGCGGCTCTAAAGCAGGTGCCCGCCTGCGAATACAACCCGTTCGAGGCAATTCAAACCAACATTATCGGCGGCAAGAATGTGATCGACGCTGCCATTAATCAGGGCGTGCGCCGGATAATGGCTCTGAGTACAGACAAAGCAGTGAATCCAGTGAATCTCTATGGTGCCAGCAAACTGTGTGCTGAAAAGGTTTTTGTACAGGCAAACGCCTACGCCGGTGCCCAAGATACGCGATTTAGCTGTGCTCGGTACGGCAATGTGGTGGGAAGCCGCGGCAGCGTGATTCCGATGTTCCTCGAGCAACGCAAGACCGGCAAAATTACAATCACCGACCCGCGCATGACCCGTTTCTGGATCACGCTGGAACAGGGGGCCAGGTTTGTGGTCCGGTGCATTGAGCAAATGCGAGGCGGCGAGATTTTCGTACCTAAAATTCCGAGCATGAAATTGATCGACATGGCGGCAGCCGTTGCTCCCGGGTGCGAAGTGGAATGCATCGGGATTCGACCCGGAGAAAAACTTCACGAAGTGCTGCTCTCAGAAGATGAGGCACGGAATGCGGTCGAGACCGGCGACATGTACATTGTGCAACCTAATCACTCCTGGTGGCAGCGAGAAAATTGGAAACAGGCCCGCCCCCTTCCCGAGGGATTCCGCTACACGAGCGATGGGAATGAGCAATGGCTTACCGCCGGCGAACTTTTTGAACTTCTCGATGAAGGACCTTCCGAAGCTGATACTTCAAATGGGCGCTTTTTGAGCGCTCGCAGTTTGAGGGTTTCGTGAGCGTAATTTCTGCATCGAAAGAAACCTTAGCGATCGACGGTGGGACGCCCGTCCGCAAGACATTTCTCCCATATGGCCGGCAATCGATTGACGAAGCCGACATTCAAGCGGTGGTGGATGTCCTTCGGTCTGATTGGTTGACCACTGGACCTAAGGTTCTGGAATTCGAAGAAGCCTTTGCGGCGTGGGTCGGTGCGAAATACGCGGTCAGTTTTAGTTCTGGCACCGCAGCTCTGCATGGCGCTGCGTTTGCTGCGGGCTTGAAACCCGGTGACGAGGCCATTTCCTCGCCGATGACGTTTGCCGCTACGGCAAATTGTGTTTTGTATCAGGGTGCGACGCCTGTGTTTGCCGATGTATCGCCCGATACGCTCAATCTTGATCCTGAGGATTGTGCCCGGAGGATCACTTCACGGACCAAGGCGATCTTGGCCGTGGATTACGCCGGTCATCCCGCGGACCTGGATCTATTTGCGGCACTCGCGGAAAAGCATGGTTTGGTCGTGATAGAAGATGCGTGCCACGCGCTCGGGGCGGAATATCGCGGACGTAAAGTCGGCGGCATTTCTCACATGTCAGTGTTCAGCTTCCACCCGGTCAAGCATCTGACTACTGGCGAAGGAGGCATGGTCACCACTGACAACCCTTTATTCGCGGAGACGCTTCGTCGCTTTCGAAACCACGGGATCAGCAGCGATGCCAGACAGCGCCAACAGGACGGCGAGTGGTTCTACGAGATGGTTTTATTGGGCTTCAACTATCGTCTAACCGACATCGCTTGCGCCCTTGGGATTGAACAACTCCAGAGGCTGGAATCAAATCTGGCGAGACGGCGGGAGATCGCAGCTCGATACAACGCTGCTCTTGCAGAAATTCCGGGAGTTGTTGCACCGAAGGTCCGCGAGGATGCGAATCCCGCCTGGCACCTGTATCCCGTCCGCTTGCAACTGGAACAAATGCGAACTGGGAGGCGCGAGATTTTTCGAGCCCTCCGCGCCGAAAATATTGGAGTCAACGTACATTACATTCCTGTTCACCTCCATCCGTATTATCGAGATCGCTTCGGACACAAGCCAGGAGCGTGTCCTGTCGCCGAAGACGCTTATGAGCGCCTCCTCAGCCTGCCGATGTTTCACGGCATGAGCGACCAGGACGTGGAGGACGTGATTCGAGCCGTGAATAAGGTGATGGTGACATTCTCCGGATCGTGACGGGAAACTAAAATGTGGGATTGCCAGTCTTCGTGCCAACCCCGGCCCAAACGTTACGGAGCGGGCCGACACGAATGAGAGCGCTTGTAGTTGGCGGTGGCTCTATCGGCAAGCGGCATCTGCGGAATCTGAAGGCTTTAGGCTCAGTCGAGCTGGGCTTAGTCGAAACCGACAGTCAAAAGCGAGCGGCCATCGCCAAAGAACTAGGGGTCAGTGAGTTTGCAGACCTGAGTGATGGCCTAAATTGGTCTCCTGATTTCGTTGTCGTGAGCACCCCTTCCCATTTGCACGCGCAGCAGGCCCTTCAGGTCGTTCGCGGCGGTTATGATGTATTTGTTGAAAAGCCACTTTCGCACACGCCCGAGGGGCTCGCCGAACTTTCTGAACTTGTCGCGCGTAAGAAGTTGGTTTCTCTTGTGGGATGCAACATGCGATTCCACCCGGGCCCTTTGAAGGTTAAAGAACTTATTCAAGAAGGTCATCTGGGAAAGCTTCTCTTCGCGCGTATTCACGCCGGTTCCTATCTCCCCTCATGGCGGCCCGGCACTGATTATCGCGAAAACTATGCCGCTCGAGAAGAAACTGGCGGCGGTTGTATCCTTGACGGCATTCACGAAATTGATCTGGCACGCTGGTATCTTGGGGACGTTCGAGAGGTTTTTTGCGTCGCGGATCATCTGAGCTCATTGGAAATCTCCACCGAGGATGTAGCAGTTCTTCTCTGCCGCCATTCCAATTCCGCGGTTTCGGAGATCCACCTTGATTACGTTCAAAAGACCTACGAACGTGGCTGCCGAATCGTGGGAGAAAAAGGGTCGATTTTTTGGGATTTCAACAGCAGGCAAGTCCGTTTTCACGATGCGAACGGACAGGTGACCAGATTCGCACAGCCTGAAGACTGGCAGCTCAATCAAATGTATCTCGATGAGATGCGTCACTTTCTGGATTGCGTTCGCACTCGGAATACGACGACGTTATCCATTCCGGACGCGGTGGGCGTGATGCAAATCGTCTTCGCGGCAAAGGCTTCCAATCGGCAGGGAAGAATGGTCCCGGTTGAGAACACCACGCCGACATGATTTTAGCAATCATTCAGGCGCGTATGGGATCAAGCCGCTTCCCGGGAAAAACTCTGGCGGAGATTTCCGGCAAGCCCATGCTGTGGCATGTCGTAAGGCTTGTGCGAGCAGCCCGCGCCGTCGATGAGGTTGTGGTGGCGACAACCTGCGTTGCCTCTGATGACCCGATTGCCAGCTTCTGCCAGCGCGAAGGCATCGTATGTTTTCGCGGCAGCGAAGACGATGTTTTGGATCGCTTCTATCAAGCGGGCAAGGAGAAACATGCCGACGCTATAGTGCGCATCACGGCGGACTGTCCGTTAATCGATTCTGAAGTTATTGACCGGGTTGTGACCCGCTTTCAAGAGGCTCGAAGCGATTACGCTTCCAACACACTGCGCTGCACATATCCCGATGGTCTGGATACGGAGGTCTTCTCCTTCGCTGCGCTGGAGCGGGCATGGAGTGAGGCGGTCAAACCCTCCGAGCGTGAGCATGTCACTCCGTATTTGCTCAGCGGAAAGTTTCGCACCGTCAACGTGGAGAGTGAGGCCCCGGTACCACTAGGCACTCACCGCTGGACGGTGGACTATCCTTCCGATCTCGAGTTCGTGCGGAAGATATACGCCGAGTTGTCGGAGAACGGAGGATTCGGGTATAGAGATGTATTGGACTTGCTGCACAGGAGGCCTGACTTGTCGGTAATTCCGGCGATCATTAGCAATGAAGGTTATTATTCGAGCTTATATCGAGAGGCCGCCGCCGGTCCCGCTGCAAGGCGCTCCACCACCCAGTCGCAAGCCTGGCTGGCTCGCTCGCGAAAAGTGATCCCTGGATG